>Ga0101944_10002886_pt1 | contig 25956 bp, 24 predicted proteins | sample DewCreD2012metaG_FD_75245 | JGI IMG/M metagenome (GOLD analysis project Ga0101944, IMG submission 75245) | Hot spring sediment bacterial and archeal communities from British Columbia, Canada, to study Microbial Dark Matter (Phase II) - Dewar... ... | reverse complement strand
TGATGGCGGGCACGGCTCTGCTCTGCCTGTGGCGGATGCGCGGCGCGGGACGCTGGCTGATGCAGGGCGCTTTGATGGCCGCGGTGCTGGTTGTGACGCCGTCGCTGGCGCTGATCCAGAACTATTACGCAGGCCTGGTGGAGGCAAGGCGGAATTTCTACGGCAGCCTCCGCGTGGTGGACGAGCCGGCTTCCGAGACTCGCCCCGCGCTGCGGAAGATGCTCCACGGGCTCGTCGTGCATGGTTCCCAATTCCTCGACCCGGAAAGGTCCCGCATCGCGACCGCGTATTACGGCCGCTCCAGCGCCGCCGGCTTTCTGCTGAGCCGTCCGGGAACCGGCCGGCGCATCGGAGTCGTCGGCCTCGGCGCGGGCGCGCTGGCCGTGTACGGGCGCCCCGGGGACGTCCTGCGCTTCTATGAAATCAACCCGATGGTGGTCGAGTTCAGCCGACGGTGGTTTTCCTATCTGAGCCAGTCGGAGGCGCGGATCGAAATCGCCGAGGGCGACGCCCGGCTGACCCTCGCCCGGGAAGGGCCGCAGAAGTTCGATGTCCTTGTCATCGACGCCTTCAGCGGCGATTCGATCCCGGCGCACCTTCTGACGCGTGAGGCGTTCACCCTGTACCGGAAGCATCTGGCGCCCGGCGGCGTGATGGCGTTTCACATTTCGAACCAGTACGCCGATCTCGCGCCTGTCGTGCGCGCCCTGGCTGCGGACGCCGGATTCGCCTGCACCCGCATGACCAGCGGTCCGAGTCCCGCTGTGGCCGCCTTGGCGTCCACCTGGATGATCGTGGACACCGGCAGGCCGTGGCAGGGCGGGCCGCCGGAGCGCGGCCATCTGTGGACCGACGACGCCAACTCGATCCTGCCCGTGCTGAAGTGATCACTTGCGCGCCGGCTCGGGGCGCCCGGTGAGAGGCTGCACGGATCCGCGCCCGCACAGCGCCACGCCGTTCTGCGTCAGCCCGCGCAGCAGCGCCACGTAGACGCCGAACAGGGCCTTCTCGGTCACCGGCTGCCGCCCCGGCAGGCGGGCGTGGATCGGCAGTTCAGTCTGGATCTGCAGACGGACGCCCCGCGGGTTGATCCGGCCGTGGGCGTCCGTCAGATTCGCCAGATAGAATGGCGTCTGCATCACCGCGCCGCTGCGGGCGTCCACATAGAACTGGCACCGCGCGAACCAGCCCGTGTTGGCGGCATCGGCGCCGTCGAACAGCAGCAGCGGACCCTCGCGCTCCTGGGCCGCAAGGTCGAGCACGATGCTGCGCTGACGCGTCTCGGCCCTGCACGTGAAACCCGCTTCCTCGGCCGCCTGCCGCAGCAGGTCGGCGTCCAGTTCGAGCTGCACCAGCTGGCGGCCCCCCGCCTGAAGCACCTGCATCAATTCCAGTGTAGCCGCGGCTATCATGGGGGCGGATGGATCGATCTGACCGGCTCGTGCTGTTCGATATCGACGGAACCCTGCTGCGCCGCAGCGGTCCGGCGCACCGCCAGGCGCTGGAGCGCGCCGTGGAACGGGTGACCGGGACCGCCGTCTCCATCGACGGCATCCCCGTGGCGGGCATGCTGGACCGCGACATTCTGCTGGAGATGATGGCCAGGGCGGGAGTGCGGGGCAGGACGGCGGAAGGGCTGCTGGAGGAGGCAGGCCGCGCAGCGCAAAACATTTTCGTCCGGAATTGTCCTGATCTTTCCCGGAAGGTATGCCCCGGGGTCCGGCCGCTGCTGCGCGCGCTGCAGCGCCTCGGCGCGCCGTGCGGGCTGGTGACGGGGAATCTCGAGCGGATCGCCTGGACCAAGATGCGCCGCGCCGGGCTGCGGGAATTCTTCTCGGTGGGCGCCTTCTCCGGCGACGGGCCGACCCGCGGCGCGCTCATCCGGCTCGCCATCGAGCGCGCGCGCGGTGCGGGGCTTATCAGACCGGGCGCAGAGACGATCTACGTCGGCGACCACCCGAACGACGTAAAGGCCGCCCGCGAAGCGGGCGTGCGGATCGTGGCTGTGGGCACGGGGGTGGTGAGCGGAGCGGACCTGCTGGCTCGCGCGCCGGACCGCTACGTCGAAGACCTTCGCGCGTTGCGGGCGCGCGATCTGCTGGCGTAGCCGGATCAGCCTTCCGTCTTCTTTTCGAGCAGCTGCTCCACCTTGCAGATCTTGTCTTCCATCGTCTGGGGCTTGTCGGTGCGCGTGCCGATGCGGATGTTGGTGGAAATGCGCACGACGCCCATGGCGTGAAGCGCTTCATGGCAGCGTTTGACCGCGGCCATGACTTCGTCCCATTCGCCCTCGATGTTGGTGCCGTAAGCGTGCAGTCTTGTTTTGAGACCCGACTCGCGCAGGATGCGCTCGCACTCGGTCACTTCTCTCGATACGCTGGCTCCCACGCCCAGCGGGATGATGCAGACGTCAGCGATGGCTTTCATGGCAGGCTCCGAGCTTATTCTCGCGCGGTCGGCCGCGCCTGCGGCGCCATTCGCAGGGATCCGGGAGAAATAGGCCTCGAGAGAACCATCCTGGATCTGCCCCTGACACCCTTGCCTGTCTCCGCAAGCGCTCCGGAAAGCCCGGCAGAGTTGGAGTAGAGGAACTCGGTCCGCAGCTGCGGGCCGCGCCGCCGGCCCGCAAGGACGCCCGGGAAAAAACCGGCGGCGGGGCATTGGGAGAACGGAATTCCGAAAACCCACAGGCGGCAGCCCTGCCCTGGATTCCAGCCGGAACAGGGCCGATGATGACGCCGTGAAGGCGGGGTCCGGCACCACGCTTCAACATATCAGATGTGTTTGTCTGCAATTCGGCGCCGCCGTCGGGGGCCTGACGCGTGATCCGTCTGCGGGGCAGGCAGGCGGAATCCATGGCTGAGCGGAAAAGGAAAAGGCGGCCTCGCGGGGAGGCCGCCCGGGATGGATACGGCTGGTTGGTGCTCAGGCCTGGGAGGGCGCGCCCTCGAGGGCCTTGAGCCGCTTGTGCAGGCGGCTCTTGTAGCGGGAGGCGGTGTTATCTTTGATGATGCCCCACTTGGCGGCGCGGTCGATGAGAGAGAACGTCTTCGGCATGAGCTGCGCGGCGGCGGCCAGATCCTTCTTTTCGAGCGCCCGGCGCAGCGCGCGGATCGCATGGCGCATGCGGGACTTGCGGATTTTGTTGATGGCCGTGCGCCGCTTCGTGATGCGCACGCGCTTCAGGGATGAAACATGGTTGGCCATGGGTGTCTAAAGACAGTCTTCTTCCAGCAAACTGTGACTCTTCACATGATAGCCCAGAAAGGGGAGGCGGGTCAAAACCCCGGCCAGCGGTCGGGGTGAGCGGTCCGCTCCGGCGGACAGAGGCACCGGTCCGCCCCGTAAGGGGGGCTGCCGGGGTGAGAGCTTTTGTTGCGGGCACCTACTTTGTACACTGAGAAGTCGCCCCGTCAGCTTGCTGCGGGTTCGTTTCTGGTATACTGTAAAAAATTACACACTGGAGCGTGATCATGCCCCTCGACGAGAAGGAAAAACAGCGGCTGCTGGCGGTAACGCTCGGCAATATCGAGAAACAGTACGGCAAGGGAATCATTCAGCGGCTGGGCGCGCACGAAGCCGTGGTGCCCGTCAGCGTGATTCCTTCCGGTTCGGTATCGCTTGATTACGCGCTGGGCGTTGGCGGCTTTCCGCGGGGGCGCATCATCGAGATCTTCGGCCCGGAGTCTTCCGGCAAGACCACGATCGCGCTCCAGGTGGTGGCGCAGGCGCAGAAGAACGGCGGCATGGCGGCGTTTGTCGACGTCGAACACGCCCTCGATCCGGTCTATGCGAAGAAGCTCGGCGTGGACGTGGACAACCTGCTGGTGTCGCAGCCGGACTATGCTGAGCAGGCGCTGGAGATCACGGCGGCGCTGATCAACTCGAATGCCATCGATGTAGTGGTGGTGGACTCGGTGGCGGCGTTGGTGCCGAAGGCGGAACTCGACGGCGAGATGGGAGACTCTTTCGTCGGCGTGCAGGCGCGGCTGATGTCGCAGGCGATGCGCAAGCTGACGGGCATCGTGGCCAAGTCGAATACATGCCTGATCTTCATCAACCAGATCCGCGAAAAGATCGGCGTCATGTTCGGCAACCCGGAGACGACTACAGGCGGGCGCGCGCTGAAGTTCTATTCGAGCGTGCGGCTCGACATCCGCCGCATTGCCGCGATCAAGGACGGCGAAAACGTCACCGGCAACCGCACCAAGGTGAAGGTGGTGAAAAACAAACTCGCCCCGCCGTTCCGCGAAGCCGAGTTCGACATCATGTACGGCGAAGGCGTCAGCATCACGGGCGATCTGCTGGACACCGCCGTGGCGCAGAACATTGTCGACAAGAGCGGATCCTGGTACAGCTACAACGGAGAGCGCATCGGCCAGGGACGGGAGAACGCCAGGCAGTTCCTGAAGGACCATCCGGAAGTGCTGGCGCAGATCGACGCGCAGGTCCGGGCCGCGCTCGGGCTCGTGGCGCCTCAGCCCAAGGCCGAATCCGCGCCCGCTGCCGAGCCGGCCAAAGCCACCGGCGCGCGCGCCAGCCGAGCCTGAACGGCGCCGTCAGCCCGCCGGGCAGGCCGCTTCGATGGAATCCGCCGGCGCGAGCCAGGCTTCGTATTCCACCGAGACTTGCGTTCGGGCCGGAATCCAGCGGTATCCTCTGACGCCGAACAACCCGCCACGGTCGATCATCGCCCGGCGGCTCTCCGGAAACGGCGACACGCCGAATTCCATCCCTCGCGTCAGCGTCACGCCATTCCACGGCGGCGCCGTACGCGAACAGTTTTCCTCCCAGATGCCGAGCCAGGGGAAGTCCGCCTGCCGCCACGCGTAGCCGATGGCGAGCCGCAGATCCGGATGCCATGCCACGAACCACGCCCGCTCCCGCGCCGGGTCCATCAGGTGCGTGGAAAATGCGCCGGAGACGTCGCGCTTCGTGAACAACTGCATGTCCTCTACCGATCCGTCCACGCACGGCACGAACGGCCAGTCGAACTCCGCGCCGATCTTCATGCAGCCCTTGCCGCCCGTGAAGTCATGCTCGATCACTTTCGAGCGCGTCGCCGTGGCGCGGAATTGCGTCTTGCCTTTCTCGAGAAACGGCGGACCCAGAGTCACATGCTGCGTCCAGGCGACGGGCCGGTCCCAGGACGAGAGGTTCTCCACGGTCTCCGCGATCCGGATGCGCCGCGAGCCGGCGGCAATCCGGATGATCCGCTCGAACCGCAACTGCGATGCGGGCAGCACGGCCGACTGCAGGAGCGTGTCCCCCTCAACGCGGATCTGATGCGGAATGACGCCGGCCTCGCCATGCACGACCATCCCGGCGGCAGCTTCTTCTTCGCTGGGTCCTCCGAACAGATCCAGGCAGAGGTTGTGCCCGAGGATGCCTGCCAGCAGGCGGCTCTCCGCGTTGTTACCGTATTCGGGATGCCTGGCCGGATCGTAAGCCGAAGGTTCGATGGAGGGCCAGGGGGGAGTCCACAGTGGATTGATTCCAGAGGCGCGGTCGCGCACGGCCGCGATGTGCCCGCCTTCAGCGGTGACGATCACTTCCAGGTGTTCGTTTGAGAGGGAAAAGGCCTTGCGGCCGGCGTACGTCGTGAGGCTCATGGCGGATTCGCCGTTCTACTTTACCCGAGCCCCATGCAGGAGAAAAGCGGCGGCGGATGATGCGCAGCGGCCTCCGCCGCCGGGCCACCAGACGGGAAGGGATTCAGGCCTTCACGATGTAGACGCGGGTATCGTAAAAAACTGCGCTGCCGCCCACCACGTCGCTGAGCGGGGAGCGGATGAAAGGATCGACGTCCATGGCAGCGTTGGCGTGGATGCCGCGGCCGCGGCGCTCATCGGCTGGAATCGCCCGTCCGTCGATCACCTGCACGGACGATCCATAAGCCCAGTGCCCCCAGCCCAGCTCGAACGTCACAACGCCCGGCCGGATACGGCTTGTCAGGCGCACTTTTCCGCGCAATGGCTTCGCCTGCCCATGCCCGAGAGTCCACTGCGCGTCCGGGTTCGATGCGGACAACACGAACACGTCGTCGCCGTCTTTCAGCCCGAGCTGTTGCGCGTCGCGCGGGCTCATCTCAATGAAATTCTCCGGTTTGATGTCCGTGAGCCAGTAATTGGAGATCGTACGGCTCTTGGTCTGGAGCATGTTGCGGTTGGTGATCAGATGGAGCGGTGCCCCACGGTGGTCGAGCGGACGGCCGAGTGAATCCTGGATGGGCAGATACGTCGCGATCCCGGGCAGCGGCTTGCCGGTCATCGAATCACGCAGCAGCGCCACTTTTTCAAGGTACAGATTGATCAGCTTTCCATACTTGTTGGTGACCTGCTCGCCCGTCCACGCCTGAGCGTACGGCTGCCAGCGGCCGCCGCGATTCAGCACGTAGACGACTTTTCTCCACCACTCCGGGCCTACGATGCCTTGCCACTTCTCCGGGTCGAACATCGTCTTCGGCAGATGTTTCCGCGCATTGAGGAATATGGCCATCTCCTCGTCGGAGGCGTCCGGGCAGATCTCGGCGCTGGACTGCCCGTAGGCGACGTTTGCCACCATCCGGAGGTAGAAGTCTTCAGGCCGCTTGAGATCGCCACGGCCGGCAAATGCGCCCGGGCCGAAGCCCGGCAGATTGAGCCGCTCGGCGATGGCCAGGAAAACGGCTTCCATCGAGATCGGCATCTCCTCGCCATAGACGCGGACGGTCTCGTTTGGCGAGGGGACGACAGGCTGCCGGACCGGCGAGACGCGATGGGCGATGGATGGGTGCGTCCTGTGGAACTCCCAGCGCTCCAGGTAGCTGAGGTCGGGGAAAATGTAGTCGGCATACATCGTGGTCTCACCGATCACGATGTCGCTGGCGATGAACAGCGGGATCTTGTCTGTGTCCCGCAGGATGGGGATCAGCGAGTGGCCGGCGGGCAGAGCGTACACCGGCGATCCCATGTACAGCATGAGGATCTTGATGGGATACGGATAAGCGTCTCCGGCTGAAGGAATGACCTCCTGATACACATCGCTGGCCAGCGGGTACCAGGGCCTCCTGGCAGGGTAACCATTGAAGATGGTGCTCTGCTCGTAAACCGCTCCTCCGCGGATGATGTCGAGGCCGAATGGCGACAGCGCCGCAGGATGATCCGTCAGCTGGAAGGGCCTTCCCGTGCCTCCTGTTTCGCCATAGCTGCCGCCGCCGTAGATCAGGCCGCCCTTCCAGTCGAGATTCCCGATCAGCGTGTTCAGCGCGCCCATTGTGGCCAGCGAGTTGTAGAAGCCGTTTGTGTGCTGGGAGACGCCACGGTGAATTTCCACGACGGCCCTCTTGCCATGCGAGGTGAATTCCCGGGCGAGAGCGATGATGTCGGCGGCGCTGACGCCGGCGATGGCCGCCCAAGCGTGGATCGTCCGTTTCTGGGCTTCCTCGCGCAGGATCTGGAGGCCGGACTTTACCCGGATCCCGTTGATCACGGTGTCCACGAACAGATCGCCCTCAGCCGGGTTCGCCGTGTCTCCGCTCCTGAACGCCAAGGGCTTGCCGTTCCGCCAGGCCACGAACGTGTCCGCATCGCCGCCCAGCCCGATCTCCGAAGCCCGCAGAAAAGCACCTGGCGTGCCGTCGGGGCCGATCTTGACCAGCCACGCGGCGTTGGACCAGGTCGGCTCGCCATCGGCCGTTGCCGCGGCGCGGTTGCAGTTCTCCAGATAACGGCGGTCGTACCGTTCGTTCTCGAGAATCCACTGGATCATCGCCATGGCGATGGCGGCATCCTCGCCCGGCTTGACGGGCAGCCAGCGCCACGCCTTGGCGGCCAGTTTGGTGTGGCGCGGATCGATCACAGCGACCTTCAGACGGCCGCTGGCGAGGCCGCGCATGATCTTCGGAATCTTCAGCGACGGACCGTAGCCGCCTTCCAGCACGTTTGCGCCCCAGTAGATGATGAATTCGGCGTGCGTCGTGTCGGCCATCCAGTACCATTTCGAGCCGCCCGTCCAACTTCCGCCGCTGGGCGCATCCGACATCGCCATGCCGGCAAAGTAGATGGAGCCCTGGCAAACCGTAGTGTGGCCGTGGGCGTTCACCGAGCCGAAGCTGGACTGCACGAACCGCCGGAAGAAGTCTCCACGTCCCGCCTTCAGGCGGCCCCAGTTGAACACAAACTGATTGTTCTTCGGGCCGAAGTCGGGATGATCCGGATCGATCAGCTTGTCGAGATGGTCCCTGTACTTCTCCTTGAACTGTTCCACCGTCATCTGCCTGCGGCGGATGCGCGTCACGTCGGCAGCCATGTCTGCAAACAGCTGCCGGTCTTTCAGCGCGTACAGGGCGCGGAAGCCTTCGACTGATTTGCCACCGTCCTGCGGGAACAGCACGCCGCCCTCGACGATCTCGCGGATCGCCTGGTCGAATGGAATCGTCACCCACTTGCCCTCGCCACGGGCGCCTGCCCGTTTCAGCACTTTCGTGATCCGGTATGGATCGTATACGGTCTGGATGCCTGCCTGGCCTTTCGGGCAGAAGTGGGCATGAAGGCGCACGGCCTGGGCCACAGGCGTGTTCCAGTCGATGTGGGGATCCATCGGCCGCGGCGCATAAGGGCTGCCCTCGATCTTGACGGCCAGCCCGTCCTGGATGCGGACTTTGATCTCGCACCCCGTATTGCACTGGAGACACGTCGTGTAGATGTACTCGGAGGGGTCCACCGGCTTCAGGGCTCCCGCGGCGGAATCCGCCGCCTGCGCCTGCTCGGCGCGCGCAAGAAGCGCGCCGCCCAACAGCGCTCCGGCCAGCATTTCGCGGCGCCCCGTCTTGTGTTCTGCCTGGACTTGCTCGCGGGTCTTGTCGTCGTTCATCGCGTCCTCCTCAACGGGAATGGCAGGCGCTGCAGTCCACATGGACGGCTTCCGGCATCGATTCCTCGAAGTAAATCACGCGGGGCTTCACGCCCAGGTTTTCATGACCCTTGAAGACCCTGCGCCCCTGCGTGACCTGGTAAATCAAAGATGCCCGGTCGCTGATGTCGCCGAAATACATCGCCCCGCCGACACAGGTGGTGACGCAGGCGGGCAGAACGCCCCGTTCCAGACGGTGGGCGCAGAAGGTGCACTTGCGCGCCCGCTCGAACAGGTTGTCAAAGACGCCTTGCCGCCTGTATTCCCGCCCGTACTCTTCGAATCTGCGGTTTTCGTATGCCTGCGGCTGCGGCGTGTCCTGCGTGTATGTCTGCTTCTGGTCGATGTGGATCAGATTCCAGGGGCAGGCCTGCGCTGCAGCGCGGGCGTAGGGACCGAAGAGCTGAATGTGATTGAATTCCACGATGCCGTCCGGGCGTTTGCGAATCATGCCCGAAGGCACTGCCCGGGCGCATGGCGGATCGTCGCACTGCAGGCAATTGACAGGCTTGAACACCGCGTAGGGCCGGGGCCCAATGGGGAGTTCCTTCTGGATGACTCTTCGACAGAATCCCCCGGGACCCGTCGGCACTTCCGCCTTGCACGCCACCGTGCAGGCGTCGCAGCCGACGCATTTCCGCGTATCCACCACCATCACCCACGACGGAGTCCGCCCGCTTGTCATGGCGCGCTCGAGGTCCTGTTGCATGCGAATGAGAGCCTCGCCTGTGGCTTCAGCCAGCGGCGGCGGAACGTCTGCGGCTTCGGCCCGCTCAGGCCTCGCCATTTGCAGACCAACGCTGGCGATCGCGGCTCCCGCTCCGGCTCCGGCCAGCGCCTGCATGAAAGTGCGCCTCTGGCTCGGCGGAGCACCGATGCCCTGCTGATTCCCTTTCACCTCTGCCATTGCATTGCTCCCTGGTGCCAAACGAAAAGACAACATCACCCCAGGGCTGGCCGCGATGGTCAACCCGGCAAAAACTTCTTGGCAACTTCATTTCCAGTTCCCTTGCTGCCCGCGAGCTGGCCCAGGCGGGCCCACATCCTGCCGCAACTACAGATATTCAGATCTGATACATGCAACACTGCATGGCCGGGTTTTGGCCGATTGCCATCGGCAGGCGGGCGCGGGGACGGGGGAAATCACTCCCCAGAAGGAAGATGAGCGCAGGGCTGGGTGATGTCACCCACCGGGGTCTCTCATGGACGGAAGCACCCTTCGGCGGAAAGACACGTCAGCTTTCTCGCGGCGTGACCACGTCGGTAGTCTGACTGCGGGACGTGAGATCGGATGATTGCGGATACTGAACGACGCTCCCTAGTCCGGGAATGGTCGCTTGCAACCAGAAATGGAGCGGAAGCCGCTTCTCTTGGAGCGAGTGTGCCGCCGGCCGGCACAACACTGTGGAGTGGTGGGCGCGACAGGACTCGAACCTATGACCTCCTGCGTGTGAAGCAGGCGCTCTAACCAGCTGAGCTACGCGCCCTTTACCTGAAATGGTAACACACGGGGCCAGCGGGGAGTGGCCTCTCAAAGCCGGAATGTCACGGTCAGCGCTCGTCCGGGATAACTGTTCGGTCCTGTCCCCACCGAAACGACAGAGACGCTGATCGTCGCCCCTTCCCGGAGGGGCTCGCGATCAAAACAGGCGGCCGGCACGGCCTCCATCTGGCCGGGCGGAATCTGAAGCTCCGCGTACGGGTCTCCATCAACCATGGCTCGGATCAGGACCGGTGATCCCTGCGGCGCCCGTTCCACACGCGCCTGGATGTCGCGCACGGCCCGCGTCGCTTCAACGACCAGCGGGGGGGAGATGCTCTCCATGACGGCCAGCTCGCCATCGTATTGGAACGTGTACTGGCCGCCGGACATGGTCCTCAGCCCCCTGTCTTCGGTCATCGTGAATGCGGCAAACGCCGTGGGGCTGGCCCCGCGGTCGTTCGTAACGTAGAATTCGGCTGCTGCGATTCGCGCATTCGGCAGTTCGATCCTGCGGCTGTAGCTCCCGCTCGCGGGACTCCCGAAGAGCCCTTTGGAGAATGCCATCACGGAAGTCAGCCGGCGCAGGGGATAGACGCGTGTCGATGATGCGTGAGATTCGTTGGCTGTCTCATGAACTCCGCGGTCCACCAGCAGCTCAAGACCGCTGTCGCGCACTTCCAGGACTCTCACCAGTTCGCGCTCGATCTGCAGCAGGTCTCCCTGCTGAACCGGTGCGGAACCAGTGAGCCTCGCAATCATGCTTCCCTCAATGAGTTCCTCCGCCAGGCGCCAGGGGCACGGGCTTTCCAGCTCGTCCCAGTAGTGCACCGTCAACGTTCCCGTCCGGATCGTCCTCGTATTCGTGAGCGACGGAAAACCGATCCCGCTCACGACAAAAGAGCCTTGTCCCGGCGCGGACAATCCGAAACTTGGCATCGGAGGAACGTCGGAGTCGCCAGCCCCCGACATGCCAAGCTCGTGCCGCCCGACGAGCGCCTCGCTCTCCGGGCTCTCGGTTCCCCTGCTGCTGACCGCCGTCCCGAGGATCTGTATCGCGCTCCCGTACCCCGCGGGGACAATGAATCGGATCTCGTCCGATCTTGTGATGCCGGCGGGTTTCCACGCGCTTTCCGCGACGGAAAACACACTCGACGAATCCGGCGGCACACGCCACGGTGGAGTGACATGAATCGTTGTCGCGGAGTGTTCAACAATCGTGCGCTCTTGCCCGGCGCCTCTGCCCCGGACGATCCTGACTGCAGCGCCTTTGAACTCGTTGGGCTGGAGTCCGAGGTTCGCGCTTCCGATCACGCCCGCTCCATGAACGTCCGCCGCTGTCGGCGGCACGTATTCGAACCGCCACTGGAACCGGGCATGATCAAAATTTGGGTCCGGGAGGGGAATGACGCTCGCCTCAAGACCCTCGTCAAAGAACTTCCCCTGCACGGGAAGCCCCTCCGCGATTCTGCGCAGACGGGATGGGCTTTCACCCCGGTACACGCGCATGCCAGCCGCCTCCGGACTCAACCGGATGCCCGAGAGCCCAACCCGGTACGGGTTCGCTCCTCCAGGCAGCCGCGCCTCGACCACAAATGAGCTTGCTGACTCGCTGCCATCGCTGCCCACCGCGGTCAATGCATAGTACAACGTGCGCCCTCCCGTCAGATTGCCCTCGCCGCTCTGGATTTCAGGAATCAGACTGACGACAGGCGGGGGCGGGGACGAAAGTCCGGGGTTCGACGGCGGCGTGAACCGTGCCGCGATTTCCAGCCCGCTTTCGCCCGCTCCGCCCACCTCCTCGATCCCGTATTCCTCCATTCCGCCCGTCAGTCTGACTCCCGCCAGCGAGTGCGGGATTCCGCCATTCCTCAGCCCGCCCCTCTCCTCTGAGGGCTTTTCGCCTGCCGCTCTCTCGTACCAGGCGTCTTCGTGCCTCTGCGCGGTGATTCGTGCGCTCTCAAAATTGAGTCCCGCGGCGATCTTGAGCACCCGGAACAAGGTCCGGCTGAAACCCTCTTTCCGGTGCGTGATGGCGATGATGTCGCCAGGCCGCAAACCGAACGCCTGTACGCTGGTCTCGAACTCCACGTACTGGTTCCCGCGAATATTCTTTTCCAGTTGCAGCCGCAGGATGCGCGCCGCCTGATCGAAATGAGGCAACCCGAGAGCGCCCAGTGAAGCCGACACTTCGCAGCCCTGAAGCCGGGCATCGTCGAAATCGACCAGGGAAAGCACGTCTGGCGCATAGTCCCGGAACGCATCAGCGAATTCCGCTGTCAGCCGGTTCGGCAGTTCTGCTGCGCTCCGGCGGAAAAGGCGGAACGAGGAGTCTCCATTGCGCCGTCGCAGAATGCCCGAAATCCCGCTTGTCCCGTCTCCGAATTCGTAGGCCGGCCACCCGCCGCTCACAGGCTCGGCGGCATTGCTGTAGGAGCCCTTCTGCGCATGCTGCCGGCGGATCGTGGTCTCCGGCCGCAGATGCAATCTGCCCGTTGCGTCCAGGCTGATCATCAGCCCCGCAGCCGTCCGGATTCCCCTCACCACTTCACTCAGACTGCGCCTCCGGGCAAGCGCCAGGTTGACTTCGTACCGGGGGCCCTCAACCTGCTCTCCCCCCGGCCCCGTCAATGTGATGAACTCGTCGCAATACTGCGCCGTCTCGAAGAAACTCTTCAGGTCGATTTCGTTCAGCCGCCAGCCGGCTGAACGGAAAAGATCAAGCAGGACCCACGCCGGGTTCCGCGTGAATGCCTCGTCCACGAGCGAGCCTTCCGCGTCGTATCGCGGCAGCCTCAGGCCGTCCACCAGAATCTCGACTTTCGGGAGCCTGCCCCGCTCGACGATCTGGTTCGGCACGACCAGCGCCAGGCACGCCAGACTCCCGTGCGGATCCCCGAGCGGCGCCTGCTGGCTGTCCGCAAAGTCCGTGTTGAACGCACCCTGCCGCTCCCCTTTGCTGAGCACGCGGTACCAGCCGGTTCCCGTCATGTCCTTCCCGTCGGAGGCCAGCGGAATTTCGACGCCGTTTGCGATCACTTTCCGCACGCCCTCGATCGGTCCGAGACCGGCCAGCACTTCGCAATGCGTCAGATTGCCGTCGTTTCTCGCGAAAATGACCGGCGCCTCGATCCAGGCTGTCCCATACACCACGGGCACCGCGTCGTTCTGCCGCGCTCGCCCGTCCAGCGGCTCTGACCACTGGCTCTCCCGCGCTCCATGCGCCCGAACGAGGAGCCCTGAAGGAAGAAACGCGAACCCCCCGAACCGGGCCGTCGGCCTTCCTTCGGCGTCCCTGTCGAACATCCCTCGCTGCTGGCAGTCCTCGCGCGTGTAGCCGCACGACTGGAACGGCTCGTCCCCGTTCAGATTGCCGCAGCCGCCTTCGACGTCGGGCGAATAGCCGCAACGGTAGAAAGGCGAATACCTCCCCGATTCACCGCCTTCGACGGCCTCCGCGCGCTCTTCCTGGTTCGATGGAAACTGCCACGGACACCGGCTCTGGATGCGCAGCCGCGGCACCTGGAGCCGCGATAGGCTCAGCCGGTTTACAAAACTGAGCCGTGCGTCTTTCTCTGTCAGCTCCTCAATTGGGTTCGCGATCCCGGCAAATACCGCCGTCACGTCGCTCGCCGGGCTCCCGCCCGCAAGGTCGAAAAACCCGAACCGCACCAGCAGCCGCGCTCCCCGCCATCCCGTGGCCTTGTCGATCTGGGAAATCCGGCCGTCCACGTTCGCCAGGGTCAACGTCAGCCGGCCCCCATGGTCAAGCCCCTCTTCGGCGCCCAGGCGGAATTCGAACCCCGAATGCGCCAGCACGCGCGGTTCGTATTCCTTCCCCTCTGCAGTGACTCGATGCGTGCACCACCTTTCCTCCGTCCCATCCGGCAGACGGCACTCGAAAAGCAGAAGGGGCGTCTGGGTCGCCTCCTGACCCTTCAGGTCAGCGATCTGCATCACTAATCCACCTCCCCGAGGCTCTCGAGCAGAACCTCCGACTGGTTCTCGTCCGGCGCGACGCTGGTGATCCTGAGGCCGCCCTCCGCGAATCTCGTATTCGGGTAAATCCCGCCTCGCTCAAACGTCCCCTGGTATTGCGACGGAACGCGCTGGATCTCCGCCTGGATCCGTCGGACTCGAACCGATACGCCTGCCTCCAGCTCCAGTTCGACACGCTGCGGTCCGCCGCTGCTTTCCGCAGTGACAAAAGTCTGCGCCCAGCTCTCTCCGGCCATGATCCACGTGGTCCTTTCCCCAAGCCGCAGCCTCAGCGCACCCCCCTTTGCCTCGCATGAAAAACACAGATCCGCCCCCGGCGCCACGTCCACTTCCTGCCAGATCCGTCCTGGTGACGCGCCCGTGTTCACGATCAGAAACTCGGCTGGCTGCCCCGCGGCGCCTTCGGTTGCCGTAATCGTCAGCCAGGGGCTCCTGACCCACGCCTCCTGCCGGATGTCCTCGCTCCACCGCAGCAGGTTCGACATCGGATCGGCGAAACTGAACGTCCTCCATCCGCCCCTGCACCATTCGTAGAGCGACACGAGCGCCAGGGCTTCGGCATCCGTGAGCCCCTCGAATCGCAACACCCACCGCCGTACCAGAGCAGTCTCCGCGGCGCCTCTCCACAGGTGGCCTCCCGGACTCCTCGCCTCCGCGTGGTGGGACTCGAGGAACTTCGCAGCCGGGTATTGCGCCTGCGCTTTGCTGTTGAGCACGGGAAAGTACATGTCACACCTCGCCCTCGATCACCAGCAGCCTCAGACGCCGCTTCATGGGACCCTCCGCGGCGCTTCCAAACTGTTTTCCGGCGAGGAAACACGGCCAATGCTCGGTTCCTGTCAGCGGGTCCGTAAACCGGAAAGGCTCTGCCGTTTCGAAGTGCCTTCGCGCAAACTCTTCCACCGCCCACGCTTCTTCTTCATCGAGCATTTCCAGATGCAGGGTCCACCGCATCCGCGCTCTGGTGGCGGGAAATCGCTGCTGCCGCCCGTCCAGAAATGTGAAAACCCTTGCCTCCGCCTGAACCTCGCGGGTAAGTGGATATTGCCCTTTGACTCCGGTTTTCAACGAGGGAAATTCAAGCATGGCCTATTCCGTCCAGTTGGCCAGAAAGTTCTGCATTCCTTCGGATTCCAGCAAGGCTCTCTTCACCGCTTCCGCGATTTCCGGCGTTCTCTCCATGAAAGAGCGGCTGTCCATCGCCTCCACCTGCACGACGACGGTCGGAGCAACCATCGGCCCCGAGGCCCGGGGAGCGCCGCTCGCGTCCCTGTCGATGATAAAGTAGTTGCTCTCTCCGCCCCCGATGCCCAGTTCATATCTCGCGGTGCCAGGCCGCGGTGCCGCCATCAGTTCCCGCGGGGCCTTCTCGCTCCCGCCGCCGAACAGCCGGAGAATCCCGCCAAGAAGAGGATTCAGGTTGGACAGCAGCCCTCCGCGGCTCACCCCGGCTGGAACGCTTCCCGTCGTCAGCAGGCCCGACACGGCTCTTGTAACCGCGTCGCCCCAGCCGCCCGCCGCACTCCGGCTCAGTGATGTCTCGGCAGCGACAGCCCCTGTCGAGCCTGACATGCCCTGAAGGAGAGAGCTGAGAGCCGCAGGAATCGCCCCGATGCTTTGAGCCAGCGATCCCTCTCCGCGCCGCCCGCCAAGCGCGGCCTCGGCGCCGCTGTCAGGGCCTCCGCTCGCCAGCGAGCCCGCGGCGATGCCAATCGCCTCCTCGAGCTTCCGTTCAATCTCCCGGTCCTCGCGCCTCATTGCTCATCCTTTCCCATTCCTGTTCAAGGAACGCCATCGCTTCCAGATCCTTGGCGCTCCAGTCGGTCAGCGAGCCCCTCCCGGTCAGCCGCCACACCGCCCACTGATCCAGCCACGCCACGCTCTCGGCCGTGATCTCCGTCTTCGGACAGCGGTGCGCCACCGATCCGTGCCGGGCCCAGACCGCACCCGCCCCCGCTTGCGCCTTCCCGCTCCATCCGCACCGCCGGCTTTCTTCCAGGCCGCGCTTTCGGCAATCCTCGCACCTCCACCCGGCGGTGCCTCCTGCAAAGTAATGGAGGGCGAGTCTCAGTTTTTTCGTTCTTCCTCGCCCAGCCGGCATTCCCTGCGGATGGCTTCGGCGATTTCTTTCCCCAGCTCCTCCGGCCCGCGCTCGATCAGCGTCTGGACGTCGCAGTCCCTGCCATCCACCGCCAGCCCTTCGATGCGCTCCAGTCCCCACTCCAGATACAGCCGGTCGATGCGGCTTTCCAGCTCTGCGGCCGCAAGCCGGTCTTCCAGGGTTTCGCCGGCCGCTCTGTACTCGAGCTCTGCCAGCAGGTCCCTCACGCGCCTTGTGATGTCGGCCCGCCGTTGCAGGGATGGCCTCCGGATGACGTACCGCACGCCGGGATGCCGGGCCGATTCCACCGTCCTTGTGCTCCAGTACTCCATCGGCTCAACCTCCTCAGCCGAACGCGATGAACAGCTCGTCTTCACGCGTTCCCTGGGCCATCGATCCGCGCAGCCTCCACCGGAGACGTTCTTCTCCATCCAGAAATTCAGGAGGCGCCGGAATAAAATTCGGAATATAAATGGCGCACATTCCTCCCGGAACTGCGCCCATCTGAACCATGAGAGGAATCGGCTCGCGCCGGACCGCACTGGCATAGATCGCCTCGCACGCTTCGGAGGAATTTCCGTAGATGTCCAGATCCACTGTGACTTCCCTGTCTCCGGGGACTGCGCATTTGGGTTCCCTCAGCCCGAAATCTCTCCATCGAAGTTCCGCGTTGTTCCTGACGCGGATCCTCGCCTCTGCAACGGTCTCCAGGGGCCACGGTCCTGTCCCGGCCCACGCCTGCCCCAGATGCCCGGGCACGGGCATCTCTGCCAGGGGCTGCACTGCAGGTTCCGCCGGGAAAGTCGCCAGCCCCCCTTGTTGCGGCTCGAACGTCCGGTTGTCGATCACGCCCGCCGCTGCCCCCCGGAAAGTGAGTTCGTGAAAATCGCCGTTCAGCTCCACGCTCATCTCGTCCACCACGCATCCGTTCAGCAGCCTCTGCACAGCCTCTGCTGGCGTCCAGTACTCGTACAGGCTGATGCTCGGCAGTTTCAGGGACAGCCCGTAGCTCGCAGCGCCTCCCGTCGCGGCGGGCGACGGTCCGCCCGCAGGCGCGCTGATCCACGCCGTCGTCGCATCCGGGCACGCCGTCACGATGCGCAGGTTGCCGCCCAGGCTGATCGCATCGCCCGGCTGAAGACCGTGCGCCGCGCTGAACAGCACCGCCGTTCCCTGGACCTCAGCCACAGGCAGCCCGCCGTTGTGCACTCGCGGCGCCGCCCCCATCGCGCCCTCCACCAGCGCTCCGCATCGGGGCTGGACGGCCCCCGGGTCCCTCGCGTACAGATAAGTGCTCAGTTCAAAAAACGTGCGTTTCCTCGGTTGCCCTGCGATCCCCAGGTGAGTCCGTGTCCCCGTCTTGTCCCGCCGCCGGATTTCTTCCCGCCTCTGCTGAACCCGGAACTGCAATCCGCTGAATCGGTTTGCCGCCGTCACCGGAGCCGCCTGTCCGAAGGTCGTCTCAACCGCCGCATAATACCGGCTGTTTCTCGTCGAAATGTAGCAACTCATTGTCTGTCTGCTCCGCTCATTCCCGGTTCACAATCACCGTGCACATCACTCTGCTGGATTGCAGGTAAAAACTCCCGCCCTTCTTGACCGGGTCGATTTGCACGGCCGTCTCCTCGCTCAGGTACAGTCCGGGCCCGATGCATCCCCGGTTTCTCTCCAGAACGTCCCGGACCGCGTCGCTGTAGTAGTGCAGCTTCTCGGTGATTCCTTCCAGCCGGTCCTGCGATACCCGCACCTCCACAGAGAGCTGCACCTCCCCCGAGAACCGCCTCAGCTTCTCCGTCGGCCGGCTCCGCACCCGATCGCAGAACAGGCTCACCGCCGGATACCGGCTGCCCAGCGCTTTGTCCACGTGTTCTGGCGCGGCTTTCAGGATCCTCACGCCTGCGGGCCACGCCTGCTCCGAACCCATTCCGTACATGCCCCGGATCTGTTCGAGACTGTCCCGCAGGCCGTTCTCCTCCTCCAGAATTCCGGCCACCCGCTCGAGCACTTCCTGTATCGTGAACGTCACGTCTACCCCCGCAACAGGATCGATCCGCCCGCCCTCACCACCTCGTCAGCGCCCGGTCCTTCGCCCGGCGGGCGCCCGCTTCGGACCCCCGTCAGCGGAAGGATCCATTCCTCTTCCACGCCCAGCGGCGCCGCATTCTGCAGCCCCGGAGGCCCGTCGTTCGTGCTGACGAAGATGTTCCACCCGGCTGCTCCTTCGGGAGCGAACAACAGTCTGGCTGAGAGCGAGTGCGGCAGCGGCGAACCCGCCACCTGCACCGGGCACGGCGCGCTCTCCCGTCCCAGGGCGTCCACGACGGTCGCCTGAATCCGGTAACTCGCCGGCGCCAGGGCGCCGTCCTCGATCCGCACCTCCACCCCGGGCGGCCGGCGCAACGGCGCCAGCGCGATCCCCACTCCGGCGGCGAAATACCGCTCCGCCTGCCGCTCCGCGAGTTCCAGGTAGTGCTTCCATTTGGCCCCGTACCGGTCGTTCAGCTGGTTGAAGTAGGCATCCCGGTACAGCGCTTCCAGCGTCTTCAGCGCATGCCAGTGCTTCAGCCCGCGATCGATCACCACCTGCCCGAGCGCGCCTCTCTCCTGATCCCGCAGGAACCTCTCGATCTCTTCTTCGACTTCCGCCTGCGCCCGCCTCAGCTTCGTCTTCAGGTCGATCCCCTCCCCGTGCGCCACATCGAGGACCCCGCTGTCCCACTCTTTCAGGTCGTCCAGGCTGTTGACGTCTCCATCCACCAGCAGCGCCATCTCGGCCTCCTAGCTCCTGACCTCGCTCTTCCCGCTCCGCCCCGGCTTCGGTTCGGCCACCACCTGCACCTGAATCTTGCGTGCAAATTCCTGGCTCGCGATCTCTGCCCGTTTCCGTTCTTCTTCCTGCTCGTATCTCTCCGCCTCTTCCGCCGTCGCCAGCCGCGCCTTCCCTTCCACAATCAGCCGGCACCCGATCGCTTTCGGCACGTGCGTGATGACGCCGGCCTTGCCGCCGTCGGCCGTGTCCAGGCTCACCACGTAAATGTCTTTCCCCTCGATCTCCGCTTCCTTCTTTCGGAGCTCCTGATAGTAACGCCTCAGATCCATTTCTCCCTCTCCCTTGACGCCTGCTTGTGTCTCGCGGGGGGCGGCTCTGCGCCGCCCCCGCCCCTGGGTCCGCCTGCGCCTCTTAGCTGCGCACCTGCACGCCGTGGTTGTTCCGCAGCACCCCGACGCCGTACAGGATGTCCACCGTGAACTGCTGCGCCAGCGTGTTCGGCTGATAGCTCATCACCACGCGGATCCCGAAGTTGCCCACCTCGGCGTACTCCGCAATGGCGCCCGTCCCCGGGAGCGGCTTCGGCAGACGCCGGATCGCCAGACCGATCGCGTTCTTCGCGAACGCAATGTTGTGCGTCGTCACCGGCGACGAGCCCGTCTTCTTCACGAACTGCGACCGGAACACATAGAAGTCCTTCAGCCGCCCGATGCTGCCGTCCACAAGCGCCCGCAGCCCGGCCTCGCCCGCCGTCTGATACTCGCTGAACCGCGGAATCTGCCGCAGCTGCGAGTACGCCGTCCCGTCCACCACCAGATACTTCTGCTCGCTGGCCGGAACCTTCGCGTTGAACAGCGCCGTCTCCGCGGCGTCCACCACCGCTTCCGTCAGGGCCGTCCCGCCCGTGCCCAGCGGCGTGTTCGCCGTGAACTGGCTGTACAGCCCCAGCAGGTCGCTCTCCACCTTCTCGGCCAGGGCGATCATCGCCGGCTCCATATACAGCCGCAGCAGATCCGGCACCGCGATCACTTTCGTCACGTCCGGAATCTGGAACGTCGCCTCGGCGTGCGTGTTCAGCACGATCTGCGCCGTCTCCACGTTCGGATTCTGCGTCTGAACCGTCCCGCCTTCGGCGATGTTGTTCGCCACCATCGTCGGCGGAATCGGGACATTCACCGTGTCGCCGGCCTGAGCCAGTTGCGGCTCGAAGTCCCGGTTCACCAGGTTGCCCATCACCAGGTGGCCCATCAGCGCGGGAAGCGCGTCCACCGCCACCAGTTTCACGATCGCATTGGCCAGGTTGGCCGATGTGATTGCTGCCATCCTCTTCTTCCTTTCTTCTTTCTTTCCTGACTTCGCCTCGCGGCGGCTGCCGCCTTCCGCGCTATTCGCCTCTCAGGCTTTGCAGCGCCACCCGGCTGATCTGCTCCCGGATCCGCTGCAGCTCCTCCCGGCTCATGCCGGGCCGGATCTTGTCCAGATCCACGCTCGATGCCGGCGCGGGCCCGCGGCCCGGACTCACCACTCCGCTGCCGCCGGCGATCCGCGCAGGCAAAAACTCGGGATTTTCCTGCACAAATTGCGACAGGTATTCCCGGAAATTCTTCTCCCCTTCCGGCGTCTTCGCGATCAGCGACCCGTCCGTCCCGCGCACGATCTCGTCCTTCACGATCTTGAACGCCAGGTCCACCTTCGACACCCCCAGCCGCTGCAGCTCGCTCTTGATCTGCGCATGCCGGTCGCTCTCCTCCGCCATCTGCCGGCTCCGTTTGTTCTCCTCCACCAGCTCGTTCAGCCGCCGTTCAAGCTGTTCCCGCTTCCTCCTCTCTTCCTGAAGCTCCGCCTTGTACGCCGGCTCGCTTTCCTGCTTCTGCAGATCGAGGTATTCCTCGATCACGCTGCGGATCACCGTCCGGATTTCGTCCGGCTGCGCCCCTTTGGACGCACTCATTTCCTCGTGCTTTCCCTGCTCCATCCGTTGTCCTCGCTCCTGGTTCTGCCGGTCTTACTGCCCGGCGTCGATCTCGCGCGCGATCCGGTCTTTCATCTCCTGGCTCGCGTCGCAGAGGTACTTCATCGCGAGCTTCTTCTGGATTTCCGCCCGCAGCGTCGCCGATGGAATCCCCATCCGCAGCAGCCGCTCAGCGTCCTCCAGCTCGCTGGAAAACTCTCCGATGTCGAACTCGTCCATCCCCGCCACGCTGATCAGGATCTCGTCCCGCCTCGCGTCCGCCAGCGTCCTCAGCAGCCGCTTCATCATGTCTTTCACGCGGTCGCCCATCCCCCGCAGCACTTCCTGCGTCACCAGGTAGTCCCGCTGCTTGCTCACGCCTGTCAGCGCCGCGTTCTTCGACATCGCCCCGCCCGCCTGGTGCAGCATGTAGCACACCCGGTAGATCTCCTCTTTCAGCCGGTCGATGTTCTCAAGCGCAATCCGGTAGACGTGGCCTTCCGGTTCCGTCCACCCGAACCGGTCTTCCTTGCCCAGCTTCACGTAGTAGCTCTCGCCCACCACCTGCTTGAACTCGCTGTCGCTGTAAATCACCGGCATCGCGAACAGCCCCATCGTCAGCGCCCACGCCAGCGCGTTCGACTTGTTGAAGTGCTCCAGCTGCAGCGACGCCGCCCGGTTCATCAGCCACATCCCCTCGCCCAGCGTGAATTCGAACACCGGAACCTTCCCCAGCCCCGCCAGCCCGTGCAGCCCTTCTTCCGCCATCTGCGGCGGCGCCGCCTTTCCGCGGCTCTCCACCTGCCGCCAGATCTCATAGCGGCAGCGGTCGTATCTCGCCCACTCCCGCAGCGTCTGCTTGTCCCCGTTCTCCTCCTCCAGCTCCCGCTCGGTCCGCAGCACCACCCATTCGTACTCGCCCCGCTCGTCTTTCTGCCAGTGAATGACGCTCTCTGCCGGGTACTCGCTGAAATACCCTCGCGACAGTCCCAGCGCGTCTTCCTCCGCGCGGCTCCCCGCCGGCCTCGGCCCCTTCGGAAAATCGATCGCAATGTAGCTCCGCCCCGTCACCATCGCCTCGATCACCTGACGGCGGAAAAAGTCGCTCAGCGTCGAGCCGCGCCTGTCGCAGTCCTCCGCCAGCTCGTTGTAGTACCGCCGCGCAGGCTCGTCCCGCCCGTCGAACGTCAGGATCGGCTCCCGCCGGAACAGCGTCGCCGCGTACCAGTCGATGATCGAGCCCGCGTAGTTCTCGTAAAACGCCCGCGCCACCCGCTCCCGGTAAACCGCCGCCGGCTCCTTCTGTCTCGGAATCAGATAACGGTCCGCGTTCGCCGTAAACTGTTCCCCGCCTGCGTACAGGTCCCTGTACCTCGGCCACACGCTCTTCCACGCCGTGTATTCCGGATGTTCCCGGTTGATGTCTCGCATCGTTCCTCGCCTCACCAGTACAGCCTTTGGTCCCGTTCACCGGCCGTCGGCGCAGCCTGCCGCCGCTCCCACAGCAGGTACCCCAGTGCGTCGCTCAGATGCGTCCGCCGCGGGTCTTTCGCCTTGTCGATCTCGCTGCTGTTTTCCGCCCATTGCACCCGCTCGAAGTCCAGGATCAGCTCCTTGCACTTCGGGTCCACCAGCAGCCCCACTTCGCCCGCCGCATTCTTCAGCCGCGCGTTGACCAGCGCCGCCCTCTCCCGCACCGACGGGTTCTTTCGCGGAATCCGGTACGAAGGCTTTTCTCCCCGCTCGGCGAAGTAGCTCTCGATGATCTCCCGGTCTGTCGTCCCGCTCGTCTGAAGGCGGCTCGCGCACGCATCCCCGTAAATCACCAGCCCTGCCTCCCAGCCTCCGTACCGCCGCGCGAATTCCTCGCACGCATCCCGCGTGCTCGCGCGCCGCAGCACGATCTCATCGAGCACGTGAATCCGCCCCTCCACCTCCTGCACCACCACGCTCGACATCGGATCCACGTTGAAATCCAGCGCCCACAGCAGCTCCAGCCGCCGGTCCGCTTCCAGCTTCTGCACGTGGACCTTCCGGTCGAACGCGTGGTACACCAGCCCCTGCGACGGATTCAGGTACTCGCCCAGCACCTCCTGCGCGTAAAACGCCTCGTCGTAGCTGTGCTTCAGTCGCTCGTAAAAATCGGGAACCCTCTCCAGCAGGTGCCGGTTCTCGAACGGCGCCGCCTGCACGCACTCGTACCCTTCCACCGGATTGTGGATGAACCGCTCCCACACCCAGTCGTAGCCCTTCGGCGTCCAGACCCCGAACCCGCACAGCCTGCTCGCCTCCGGGTCCCGCAGCCTCCCCTCGAGCCTCACCCACGCTTCCTCGCTCGCATAGGTCAGCTCATCCACCCCGAACCACGCCAGATTCGTGCCCCTCAGCCGCTCGTACTCGTCCAGCGACCGGAACAGGATGCGCGACTCCGTGTCCAGCAGAACCGCCTGGTTCTCCGCCTTGTTGAACTCGAACGGAATCCCGCTCTGTCGCATCACCTCGAACAGCGCCGCCTGCGTCGCGTCGCGCAGCATCGGATACGTCGGCGCGCCGATCAGTCCCGTCCTCCCCGGGTTCAGGTAGGCCAGCTTCAGCGCCTCGTGGCACAGCGCCTGGCTCTTCCCGCTGCCGATCGGACCGGAAAACCCTTTGAACCGCGCCGTCGATTCGTGGAATCTCCGCTGCGATGGCAGCGGCGAATACGGGATGGCCCTCCGGATCTTCATGCCGCCTTCGGCTCCACCCACTCCACCTTCACCGCGCTCGGCTTCTCCAGCCCCAGCGCCTCACGCAGCTGAATCAGCCGCACCCCCTCGCTCGTCGTGATCTTGCACTCCCCCTCTTCCACCTGCTCCGCAAGCTGCAGCAGCATCCGGTCCACCATCTCGCCCAGCTTCTTTTTGTCCAGCTTGGGAGTCGGTTTCTTCGCCGCTGGCTTTTTCTTCGCTTCCGCGGTCTCCTCGATGCCCGCAACAGCCGCGGTCGTTTTCGCTGCCCGCGGATTCTTCCCTGTCTCTTTGCCCGGTGCCTTCGCCGGCCGCGTCGTCTTTCGCGTCGCTTTTTTCTTCGCCTGCTTCGTTGCCATGCCCGTGCGTTCCCCCGCCGCCATGAAGCATCCCCGCCTCGCTGCATCGTTCCGCCCCGGCTCCGCTCCATCCCCGCGAAAACAAAAAAGAAATTTTTTGTCCTCCCCTTGTGACAGCCCCCCTTCCCTCCTTCCTCCCGCATCGGATACCGTAGAAGGGGATCAGCCCCGTATGCTGAGAGCCGCGTTCCTCTTCCTCTCCCGCCGCCGTCTGCTCCGCCGCTGGATGGAAACCTCGCCCGTCGCGGCCAGGCTCACGCGCCGCTTCATCGCCGGCCAGCGCCTCGAAGACGTCATCGCCGTCGCCCGCCGCCTTCAGCTGGAAAACATCCTCTCCACCCTCGACCACCTCGGCGAAAACGTCACTTCAGCCGGTGAAGCCGCTGCCGCCCGCGTCTGCATTGAAGAGGCCCTCGACGCCATTGCAGCCGCCGGCCTCCCCTCCACCGTCTCCATCAAGCTCACTCAGTTCGGCCTCGACATCTCCGGCTCGCTCTGCCGTTCCAATGTCGAAGCAGTCCTCCTGAAAGCCCGCTCCATCGGCTCCCGCGTCGAGATCGACATGGAGTCCAGCGAGTACGTCACCCGCACCCTCCAGATCGTCGAGGATCTCCACTCCGCGCACAACGGCCTCCGGGCCGTCCTGCAGGCCTACCTCTACCGAACCGCCGACGATCTTCGCCGTCTCAACGCCTTGCGCGTCCCCGTCCGCCTCTGCAAAGGCGCCTACAACGAGCCCCCATCCGTCGCCTGGCCGCGCAAGCACGAGGTCAATTCCAGCTACGCCCGCCTCGCCCGCATCCTCCTCGACGAGGGCGAGGAACCCGCCTTCGCCACCCACGATCCCCGCATGATCGACATCATCCTCGAGCACGCTGCGCGCAACAGCCGCTCCCCCTCCTCCTTCGAGTTCCAGATGCTCTATGGCGTCCGCCGCGACCTGCAGCGCATGCTCGTCTCTCACGGCTACCGCCTTCGCCTCTACGTCCCTTACGGCGACGCCTGGTACCCCTATTTCATGCGCCGCCTCGCCGAGCGCCCCGCCAACGCCATCTTCATCCTGAAGAACCTCTTCCGCCACTGACCGGAACTTCAGGAACCCGCCCCTCTGCCGCAGCGTCTAAGACAGATGAAGGCGCGGGCGATGAAATACTGGGGCTTCCTCCTCGCCAAGCTCCTCGCCGTTTCCACGGTGCTGCGCCTCCTCTGGCTCCTCATCGAAACACTCCTCCCCGAGCCCGAGGTCTTCCTCTACACCCGTCTCCCGCGCTTCCCCAACGACCTCCCCTGGACCGCCGCAATCCTTGTCTTCTGGCTTCTGTCCCTCGGCCTCATCGCGCTCGTCATCTGGGATCAGCGCACCCGTTGCCGCACCTGCCTGCGCCGCCTCCGCATGCCCGTCGAAAGCGGAAGCTGGAGCCGCGCCACTCTGTTCTCCCCGCCACGCAAGTCCCTCATCTGCCCCTATGGCCACGGCACTCTGGACGAGCCCGTCGCCCATGTCTCCGCCCAGCCTCCCACCGAATGGCACGCCCACGGCGACATCTGGAAAGAACTCGAAGCCCTCGACAGGGACCGCCAATAGCCTCATGCCACAATAGAAAGTGACCCTTTAGGGAGACCTCTGTGTCCGCCAAGTCCGGCAAAAAACCTGAACGCCGCCTCTTCCGCAGCGCGT
>Ga0101944_10002883_pt1 | contig 25964 bp, 21 predicted proteins | sample DewCreD2012metaG_FD_75245 | JGI IMG/M metagenome (GOLD analysis project Ga0101944, IMG submission 75245) | Hot spring sediment bacterial and archeal communities from British Columbia, Canada, to study Microbial Dark Matter (Phase II) - Dewar... ... | reverse complement strand
GATCCATTTCTTTTGGAACACATAGCGGATGGCCGCCCGGCTGCCGCCCAAAAGCAGAAACGTCAGGATGGCATCGAGGACGAACACCCCCCGGGAAAACCCCTGAAACCGATACAGCCACAACACGAAGGCAAGTTCCACCAGAAACGCCACCAGGCTTGCCTTGGTCAGATGAACGAGATCGTTTAGACTCACGTAGCGCCACATTCCCCGATAGGTTCCCATGCTCAGAAACACCAAGACCTTGATGCCGACGATGAGCGGCAGGGTTTCGAGCAGGTATTGCCCTTCCTTGGCCTTGGCCAGATCGAAATCGAAGCGGATGGCATAGGCCAGCACGTAGGCCAAGGTGAACAGCAGCACGTCTGTGCAGAGCATGATGTAGAAATGCGGGTTTTTCAGCTGCGTTTTCATCGTGAGATCCAATGGGTATCTTGGAAATAGCGGCCAGTGGGTTTGGCATCGTTTCACCCGCGGATGCGGCGTCTTCTCATTTACCTGCTGTCGCGTTCGCAGTTATGGTACCATATTGTCTGTCGGGATTTGTCGGATCGTGTCGATCAATACATGGGCATGAAGCGGCTTGGCGAAATACCCTTTGAAGCCTGCATTCAAACAATCCTGAAATTCGAACCGATCGGGGTATCCCGTGACTGCGATGAGGTAGGCCTTGGGCATGAGCGCGAGGATGGCTTTGGCAAGTTCGATGCCGTTCATGCCCGGAAGGTTGAGATCGAGGAGGCAGGCATCGAAGTGGCTGCCTTGGATCGCTTGTAAGGCGGAGGGGGCATCCACGGCTGTCGTCACATCGAAGCCTTCTTTTTGAAAGGCTTCCTGCAAATGCATCAATGGAATGACTTCATCGTCCACAATCAAGATGTGCATGTGTTTCCTTTATGGATTGTTGTTGAAATATTCGTTTTCGATATCCGAAATGTTGTCCCATGTCAAATCCTAAGTGGGGCTGGGCCCATGATGGCCGTTGTGCCGTGTTGCACGCTATGGTAAATCAAAGCCTGATGGAAAAGGCCTTTTTTTCCAATTCGCAAAGACCCGGAAAGCGGCAAGGTTTGCTGCTCGATGCCCCTTATCGGCCCTGGGCTGATCGGATCGGTTTCCCGGGGAGGCATTCTTTGCGCCGTCGCCGGGCTTTTCGTCACAGCCCTCTTGTTATGGCTGGGCACCGCCTGTTATGTACGTTGTTTTCTTTAACATGTACATGTGATATGAATATGCTCGTTTTAGAAAACCATATAATGTGTAAAAGAAGGAGGGCGGAGCATGGAGGTCAGCGTCAAACAAGCCAGAAACAGTATCGCTACGCTGCTGGATCTCACGCAAAAGGGTGAGGAGATTTTGATTTTAAGGCGGGGAAAAAAGGTGGCGCGGCTTGTGTCTATCGTCAATTCAGAAAAGCGGTTGCCCGATCTAAGTGATTTCAGAGCATCTATTGTCGTTGGTGGGGATTCTCTCAGCCAGGCTGTTATCGACTCGCGGAACATGGAGCGATATTGATGGGTTATCGTGAAACTAGTGGGCAGTGGGCAGTGGTAGGGGCATGGCATGCCATGCCCTGCATTTTCATCTCCGGGGGTGGTGTCCCACATCATGAGCATTTATTTGGATACGAGTGTAATCGTGGCGTATTACTGTCCGGAAGCCTTGAGCCTTCGGGTCCAGGATTTGCTGAGGGAACATGCGAAACCGGCCTTGAGTTTGTTAACTGAACTGGAATTTACTTCCGCAGTGGCAAAAAAAGTAAGGATGAAAGAGCTGGGCAGCGTGGACGGTAATCGCATTCTGGCGAAATTTATTTCCCATGTGGATGCCGGGTTTTTTCGGATCATTCCCGTGGAAAATCATCACTGGCAGTTGGCGAGAGGTTGGATCGGTCTTTTCACAACGCCCTTGAGGACCCTTGACGCGCTCCATCTTGCAATTGCATCCAGTGAAGAATTGCAGTTGGTTACTACGGATAAGTCTTTGTTTCAGGCGGCCGGAATGCTTGATTTGGGTGCACGTTTACTCGTTTGAGTGGTTAGAATATGGAAAAGGGCGTATTCATGGCCGCCATCCCGATTTTTATCGCGCTTGTGGCGGCGCCTGTGTTGTTCGGCGCCGTTCACACCTATGCCTATACGACGGTGTTCACCCTCGTGTTGATTGGGGCCTTGATCACGGCCGTTTCGCAGGTTCGGAGAGATCCGGAGAGCGGCAAACTCTGTTACGAAATGCCTCTTGTGGCGATGAACGGGGTGATGGTGGTCGGCATCTTGTGGTGCCTGTTGCAGATGGTGCCTCTTCCGGTTGCCGTGGTGAACTGGCTTCAGCCGAAATCCTTCTTCTATGCCCAGATGGCCCAAAGCCCGCAAGACTCCTCCCGCGTTGCCGTCTCTCTGGCTCCCTACCTGTGGCCGGTCAGGCAGTCTCTGGTGCGCTTCGTCGTCTATGGGATGCTCTACTGGAGCTTGATTCAGATCCTTTCCACACGAAAACGCGTGGAAACCTTGATTTGGCTCGTGTTGGGGATTGCGGCCTTGGAGTCGCTTTATGGGTTATATGAGGCCTTTTCCGGAACCCATCGGATCCTGTGGTACGGGAAATCGGTATCTTCCGGCAATGTGAGCGGCACCTACATCAACCGCAACCATTTCGCCGGATTGATGGAAATGGCTTTGATCCTGGCCGTTTGTGCAGGCGCGGCCATCCGGGTGGGGCGTCTGGAATCCGGGGTCAAAAGCCGGATCAAAAGCGAGCTTCTCCGAAAGATCTTTCCGTTCATTTCCGGAAGACACGGGGGGGAAAAGCGGGTGATCTTGTTGGTGCTCGGTGCCATCATCGGGCTTGGGCTGATCGGCTCGGCCTCCCGGGGAGGAATTCTCTCGGCTGCAGCCGGGCTGTTTGTCGTCGCCCTCTTGTTTTTGAAAACCGAAGACACCCGGAAAAAAGGCAAGGTCATGCTGGCTGTGGTGGCCATCGCCAGCATTCTGGCCTTTCGGGTGGATATCGAGAAAGTGCTCCAACGGTTCGAACGGATCGATGCTTCGCTTGAGGTTCGCAACCGATACGCCAAACAAACCGTGCGGCTTGCGGCCGATTTTCCGGTGACCGGCGTGGGGTTCGGCAATTTCAAGCATGCCTATCCCCATTACCAGTCTCCGGAGGACAAGGACTATTTCATCGATTTCGCCCACAACGACTGGGCCCAGCTCGTGGCGGAGGCGGGCTGGGGCGGGGCGGTCGCGGCTGCGGGCTGTGTGGCGGCCTTGCTTGCGGAGATGTGGATCCGGTGGCGAAAACGAAACCAAAGCTGGTCCCTATGCCTGGGGGCTGCCGGAATCGGCGCGGCTGTGGCCATCGGCTTCCACAGCTATTCGGACTTCAATTTGCACATTCCGGCCAATGCCATGATCCTGACGGCCGTTTTGGCCGTCGGGCACAGCGCGCTTGTGCTGCAGCGGATGCGAAGCGGCTACCAGCTCGGGCATCGGATGTGGAAGGGGCCGTTGTGGGGCAAAGGCGGGGTGGCCCTGCTTCTGGTTCTCGGCCTGATCGCCTATGCCTTGAACGGGACGCTTCGGCATGCCGCGGCAGAGGCCCATTGCCAAACCGTTCCCAATTCGACGCTTCGCAAGCCCGCCCCTCCGACGGTGAGCGATTGTCTCAAGGCCATCGGTCACGATGCCGCAAACGCAGCCGTCTGGTTCAAGCTCGGTTTGGCCGTCTCCGTGCTGCAAACGGCTGATGAAGAACGCCTTCAGGCCGCGGCTCAACCGGTACTTTCTCCACAATGGGCTTCGATCGATCATGCTGCTGCCGCATCCATCCGAGATCGCCTGGCGGAAGCCGTCCGATCGGAAGACGAAACCCGGCGGCGATGGCGTTTGAACCAGGCGGCCATTGCCGCCTGGGAGCATGCAGCCGCATTGAACCCCTTCGACGCCCACACCCATCTCACCCTGGGATGGGCCTATTGTCGATATCCGGAGGATCCCAGCTTGCAGGACCGGTGGATCGGGTATTCGGAAGAGCGCATGAAACGGGCCGCCTATCTGGCGCCGATGGATCTTTACCTGCAGGAATCCCTCGGCAATTACTGGATCATGCGCGCCTCCCGCATCCCTTCCCATCCGGTCGCCTTTCAGGTGACGCTCAACAAGGCCTTGCACCACTATGCACGGGTATTGAGCTTGTTGCCGGAACCGCAAAAAAAGCGGACCCGGGACCGGATGATCCAAACGGCCACCCGATATGGACTGAAATTCGAGGATTTGTTGAAAATCGGAAAATTGTAAGGGGAGGAGGGATGGGTGACGGGTGACGGGTGACGAGTGACGGGTGACGACTGCCCACTGTTTTCATAAAAAGCGGTTGACAAGGGCACTTTCTTTTGTCATAGGGACAACAAGCTTAAACGGACATGAATTTCATTGCTTAAGATCCCCCCTCGCATTCCAGCCGTGGAATCCCGGCTGCCCGTGTCTTGAGATGCAATCAATCGATTTGTTCGATGTGAAGTGCGATCATGCAGAATCTAAAGGAGGAAAAGAGATGAGAAGAACCATCGGTCGGATCGGCGTGGTGGTAGCGGTGCTTTTGGTGATCGGCACCGCATGGGCTGCAGTCAACGTTCAACAATACCTCAATCCCGATGGAACGGTCAACCAGGCCGCCATCGAAGCGGCCATCGCAGGCGGGGCGGATCCCGTTCAGTTGGCGAGCGATCTGGCCAAGGCAAACCCGGGCCTTGCGGATGAATTTGCGGTGGCCATTGCAGCAGCCGCACCCAACGTGGATCTGGGTGCATTGGCAGCTGCGATTGCCTGCGTTGTTCCACCGGCCCAAGCCGCTGAAGTGGTCAACGCCCTCATCGCTGCATTTCCCGGTGCTGCGGATCAAATTCTTGCCGCCATCCAAAGCGACCCCAACGTTCCTGAGACCTGCAAGGTTGCTGTTCAGCAAACGACGCAACCCATGATGATCGGAAGCACTTTCAACACGGTGAATCAGACCACGAACCAGACCAACACCCTGCAGACGCAGAACACCGAAAATCAGCAGTATCAGGAGCAAAAGGCCGATCAAGGAAGAGCCCCGAGCCCAAGTATCTGAAGGTCCGTGGAGCGGAAAGAGGGAAAAGGATAAAGCGGAGGATGGTATCCTGTATCGATTGAACCGGAAAAGAGGGAGGATTGTTGTCCTGCCTCCCTTTGAGGTGCTTTGAAGATGATCCTGAAGGAGGAAAGATGAAACGAATCGGTTGGATGACCTTGGCATTCCTGTGTTGCATGTGGATTGGTGGAGCCGTATGGGCGTACGAGGGGAAGATCAAGCTGGGAAAGATCAGCGTCATTCCCGGCATCTCGCTGATGGAAGAGTATGACGACAACATTTATCTGGGAAATGGGGACAACGACACGACCGAAAAGAAAGAAAGCGATTGGATCACCCATTTCAAGCCCAGCCTGGCCTTCCTCTATGATATGAAAGAACGAGGTTCGGTTTCGTTGGGGTATTTGGGAGATTTCGCCAAATACAGCAGCAATGGAGACAATGACTGGAATTCGCATACGGTCGCATTTAAGACCGACTACAAGGCTCCGGCCGGGCTTCTGCTCGGATTGAACAACACCTACATCAACGCAGACGATCCTTATGCCAGCGAAAACGACTACAAACTCGGTCAGCAGACCAAGCGTTGGACCGACGATTTGAACTTCAAATTGGGGTATCAATTGGTCAATCGGTATCGGGTGATCGGCTACTACAACTTCTACAAACAGGAATATGATCTGGAGCGGGACTACAGCCAGAACTACGACACCAACGAATTCGGCCTCGGCGCCGAAATGCGGTTCATGCCACAGACCTGGGCCTTTCTGCGGTATTTTCACGGAAAGAGGGATTATACGGATCACCCGGCCTTCATTCCAAGGCTTTCCGATTCTACGGATGCCGACTTCACCTACGATCGGGTGAACGTCGGTTTGGGATGGGATGCAACGGCGAAACTTTCCGGGGAATTCAATGTCGGTTACCAGTGGAACAAGGCGGACAACGAATTCGACCCATACGGCCGACCCTATGAAGACAAGAACACGTGGGTAGCACAAACGAAAGTCAACTATATCGCCACGCCCAAAACCAAATTGGGTGCGGATCTCTTCCGTGCCGTGCGGTATACGGGCGGCGACTTGAGCGAGTTCTACGAAGAAACCGGCGTTGGGCTGAATGTCAGCCAAAATGTGATGACCAAAGGCATCCTTCGAGGCGGTGCCGGATATGCCCTTCACGATTACAACCAGCCTGCGGCCGATCCCCGATCCGACAAAAATTACAAATTGATGCTCGGCGTTGACTATTATTTCTTGGAATGGCTGATGGCAGGACTCGAGTACCGCTATTGGGACCGCAATTCGAATTTCGATGGTTTTGATTTCCAGGACAACCGATTCATGATGACAGTCGGCATCGTGTACTGATGATCCTCAAATGATCAAAAAAGGGGGGCCGAAACAGCCCCCCTTTTTTTTGTACCGAATCGAAGCTGGAAAATTGCATTTCCCTGCCCCTCCCCTCATCGTCTTGGTATCCGTGCATTCCAGTCTACAGCTTGTCCGTCAAGGAACTTGCGGAATTTTCAAAATCCGGATATATACAATTCGCTTCATCGGGAAATCGAGCGGGATTGGAAGAACTTTTGGCGATCGAATGAACATCGAGGTCGAACATATGAAGGATTTGCGAGTCTGGTGGTTGCTGTTTGTCCTATGCTGGATCGGATGCGCCTCAGGCGGGGATGTGGTCAACGTCAGAGAGCTGAGCAATTCCAGCGAAATCACCAAAGGCCTGGAAGCGGGTGATATCAAGCAGTTGGAAGAGGCCAAGCGAGCGCTTCAAAGCAAAAGCGATCCCTACAACCTCCACCAGGTGCTTCAGAAAACCCAAAGTTATACGGTCGAAGAATATCTGCGCATTCACGGTCGCGAGATGCTGACCGCCAAAAGCGATTACCGGGTCGGCGGCATGGATGTGCTCGACATCACCGTGTATGAAGAACAGGATCTGACCCGGAAAAACGTACGGGTGAGTTCCGACGGCTTCATTTCCTTTCCCCTGATCGGCAGGGTCTATGTCGAGAACATGACGACCAACGAGATCGAAAACACCTTGTCCCGGATGCTCTCGGAAGGCGGGTTTCTTCGGGATGCCCATGTCGCCGTGATGGTGACCGAATACAAAAGCAAGCAATACATGGTCTTGGGATCGGTGAAAACCCCGGGAACCTATCCCTTGACCGCCCAAGAACGGGTGCTGGACGCCATTTCCCGCTCAGGGGGCATCGATTTTGAGAAAGGCGGCAACCGGGGCATGATCATCCGCACTGAAAACCCCGGAACCCCCCAAGAGCGAAAGGTCGTCATCAAGATCGATCTTCCCGGCCTCATGAAAGGGGGGAATCAGGTGAGCAACATCGTGCTCGCCGATAAGGATCTCTTGTACATCCCGCCTGCAGAACAGTTCTTTATCATCGGTCAGGTGGAAAAGCCAGGTTCCTATCTGTACAAAGAAAACCAAATCTCCCTGGTCGAGGCCATCAGCATGGCCGGCGGGTTTACCCGGATTGCGGCCCGAAACCGCACCCGGATCATCCGCGTGGAAGACGGGGTGGAAAAAATCATCGAGGTTCGGGTGGACGAGATCACCGATGCAGGCAAGAAAGGCCAGGATGTCCTCGTCAAACCCGGAGATGTCATCGTGATACCGGAGAGCATTTTCTAATGATGGAAGAAACGCAAACCTTTCAAGAAAGCGAAATCGATATCCGCTCCTATCTGCGGGTGCTGCAGAAACGCCGATGGACGATCGTCACCTTCTTTTCGGTCGTCCTGTTGGCCGTAGCCGTCTATGTTTTTACGGCCACGCCCATCTATCAGGCCAGTTCGCGCATCATCATCGAAAAAGAAAACCCGAACGTCGTTTCCATCCAGGAAGTCATGGCCGTGGATGCCACGGGGATGGAATACTACCAGACCCAGTACAAGATCATCGAATCCCGGTCCGTCGCCCGGCAAGTCATCAAGCGCTTGAACCTCGCCGAGCATCCCGAGTTCAAGCCCGTGCCGGAAGAAGGCCTGATCGCAGGCATTCGGGCCTGGGTGCGCGGGGTGAAGGAGGGGATGAAACTCTGGATGCAAGAAACCTTCCAAACCGGTCCGAAGAAGGAGGCACAAGCCGGACCCGAAGATGAAGACGCCGAACTGGTGGATGCGTTTTTGGCCAGGCTTCAGGTGAAACCGGTGCGCCAAAGCCGGGTGGTGGATGTGCTCTATGAATCCAAAGATCCGGTGTTGGCCGCCAAAATCGCCAACGAAGTCGTCAAGAGCTACATCGACCAAAATCTGGACACCAAGCTGAGCGCCGCCAAGGATGCCGTCAAGTGGTTGAGCGAGCGGATGGAAGAAGAGCGCAAGAAGGTGGAAGAAGCCGAAAGCGCCCTGCTTCGATATAAGCAGCAGCATCAGATCATCACCGATTTTTCGAGCGATTCCGAGAAGATCACGGCCCAGAAGCTTGCTTCCTTGAACGAACAGGTCGTGGAAGCCCAATCCAAGCGGGTGGAGGCCGAAACCAGGTACCAACAAGCCCTGGCCCTGGAAAATTCCCCGGAGCTTCTCGATTCCATTCCGGAAGTGCTCAAAAACGAGCTCGTCCAAAACATCAAGAAAATGGAAGTCGACATCTACAACCGGATGTCGGAGCTCTCCCGGAAATATGGGCCGAACCACCCCCAGATGGTCGCCATCCAGACGGAATTGGAAGAGCTCAAAAAACAGAAGACCAAAGAAGCGAGGCGGATTCTCGCCTCCCTTCGAAACGAGTACAAGCTGGCCTTGGCCAGGGAAGAAAGCCTCAAGAAAGCCCTGGAGGAGCAAAAGAACGCCAGCCTCGACATGAACAAAAAGGCCATTCAGTACGGGGTGTTGCAACGTCAGGCCGAAAGCTCCCGGAACATCTACGACCTTCTGGTCAAGCGCTTCAAGGAGACGTCGCTCACCGAAGAGATGAAAACCGGAAACATCCGGGTGGTGGACCGGGCGGAAGTCCCCAAGGAACCGGTCAAGCCCAAGAAAGGCTTGAGCCTTCTCTTGGCTGCCATCGTCGGCCTGATGGGCGGGGTGGGGCTCGCCTTCTTTGTCGAGCATTTGGACAATTCCATTAAGCTTCCTGATGAAGTGAAGGACGATTTGAATCTCTCCTACCTCGGGCCCATTCCCCATTTCACGCCCGAAGTGGTTCAGCCGGGCGTCGAACCCGAGCTGGTTCTCATCCACTCTCCCAAGAGCACGGCAAGCGAATCGTTCCGGGGGATTCGTACAGCCGTGCTCTTTTCCTCTGCCGACGTTCCCCCGCAGGTGTTGTTGGTGACCAGTGCCGGCCCTGGGGAAGGAAAGACCTTGTGCGTCACCAATTTGGCCGTCACCTTGGCCCTGGCAGGCGCCAAGGTGCTCGTGGTCGACTGCGATTTGCGAAAGCCCCGGGTGCACAAGCTTTTCGGCATCGGCCGGGAAAAAGGATTGACGAGTGTTCTGGTCGGATCGAGCCCGCTCGAGGAAGCCATCGTCAATTCCCCTATCGTTCCGGGGCTGGACATTTTGCCCTGCGGTCCCATTCCCCCCAATCCGGCGGAAATCGTAGGCTCCAAGAAAATGCGCCAGCTGATCGACGGGCTTCGCGGCCACTACCAGCACATTCTCATTGACTCGCCTCCGGTCACGGCTGTCACGGATGCCCTGCTCCTATCTCAGGCGGTCGACAGCACGATTTTGGTGATCCGTGCAGGCGTCACCCCCAAACCCATCGTCTTGAATGGGTTGGAGCAGCTTCGATCTGTGAACGCCCATGTGCTCGGGGCCGTTTTGAACAGCATTAAAACCGGAAAAGACAGCTACTACTATTACCAGTACTATTACTACTATTACGGAGAAGACGGGGAGCGGAGAAAGGCCACCCGTCGGAAGAAGCGGCCCTCCGGACCATACAAATGATCGATATTCACTGCCATCTGCTTTCAGGCGTCGATGACGGGGCCGTGGATTTGGCCGAAAGCATCGAGATGGCGGAAAAAGCCGTTTCCGACGGGATCCAGACCATCGTCGTCACCCCCCATCACGGAAACGGGGTATACACCCAAAGCAGGGCGGACATTGCGGGCCGGGTTGCCGCCCTGCAAGAGGTGTTGGAGGGGCTTTGCATTCCCCTCACGCTTCATCCGGGAATGGAAGAGCATTTCAGGCCCACGCTCATCGAGGAGGCCCAGGCCGGCACCCTGTGCCCCTTGGGAACAAGCGGTAACTATGTGCTCGTCGAGTTTCCGTTTCTGACGATTCCGGATGGGGCCGAAGACATGTTCTTTCATCTTCAAATGGCGGGATATACCGTCATCTTGGCCCATCCCGAGCGAAACGTCGTCCTTCAGAACGAAATGGAGCGCTTGTACCGTCTCGTCCATATCGGGTGCCTGACCCAGATCACCGAGATGAGCCTCACCGGAGAGCTGGGAGAGCGGGCCATGCAATGCGCCCACCGGATGGTCCAGCACCGGCTCGCCCACATCCTTGCCTCGGATGCCCATTCTGCAGACAGCCGCTTTCCCAGACTCTCCGAAGGGGTGGAGATCGTCAAGCGGCTGACCAAAAACCCCAAGCTTGCCCGGCAGATGGTCGAGGAGCGGCCTGCGGCGATTTTGGCCGGATCCCCCCTTCATGTACCGGAGCCTGTCCCGCCAAAACCCAAAAAACGTTTTCTCTTTTTTTGACGGTTTTCCTGCAACGACTTAAAGGGGGTCTCGTCCATGGCAATGGTTAGCTTCGATCGATCCTGAACGAAACCTCCTGTTCCATTCAAATTGCTACATCCCGAAGCCCCTCCTTTGAAAAGGGGAGCGGTCAGGCACCAACCGCTATGATATGGGAATGTTTCTGAAAGGGCCTGATATGAACGAACAGGATATATTGAATACCTTACAGAAGGAAAAGCGAACTCTTCAAGAGAAATACGGGTTGCTATCGATCGGATTGTTTGGGTCCTATTCCAAAGGCAGACAGGGTCCTGATAGTGACATTGATTTGCTTGTGGAATTGGCTGAACCTCGTTTCGACGATCTTGCAGGGATACAGATATACCTGGAAAATAAAATCGGGAAACGTATCGATATCCTTCGCAAGAGAAAAGGCATGAACGAACGCTTGTTAAAAAGAATCGAAAAAAGCATTCATTATGTGTGAAGATGACCTATCGGTTCTTTTGGATGGGATGGTTGTATCCATTCAACTCGTTCAGGAACGATTTTCAAAGATTCAGGAAGCGGACGATTTTGTTGGTTCATCGGAAGGCGTCACCTTGCTGGATGCCATTTCGATGCGTCTTCAGGTGATTGGTGAATTGGTCAAACAAATTCATCAGATCGCCCCGAATTATTTGGCGGCCTATAAGGAGATCGATTGGAATAAGATTGCAAGATTCCGTGATTTTGTATCCCATCACTATGAACAAATTGACTATGAAATCGTTTATGACATCTGTAAGAACCACATCCCCAAATTATATCAAGTGGTGCAGAAAATGCGCCATACATGATCGCCGTGGAAATCGGTGATCGGCATCACAAAGGACGATGCCCCTATGTACGTCGTTTGGTGCCTATTCATCCTCTGCCTTCAGGCCTTCGCCTCCCAGGCCGCCGATCGGCCCGTCACCAAGGTGGTCTACGGGCTTCCTGCAGTCCATGCCTCGGATGCCGAGGCCATTGACCGAAACCTCCGCCTTGCCGGGGTGGATGCCGTCTTCGTTCCTGCGGATCGGGATACGATCGGCTTCTATCGAAAGAAAGGCTATCGGGTGTATCTCGCTTTCAACGCGTTCGGGGGGAAAAACGGGTGGAAGCGGCATCCGGACGGTGTTCCGGTGACGGCCGATGGGGTATCGATGGATCGAAAGGCCGGGCTGCGTGGGTTCGGCGGGGTGTGCCCCACCCATGAAGCATATCGGCGGGAACGCCTTCTGGAACTGTCCCGCTGGGTGTCTGCTTTCGGTGGGCCTGATGGGATCGACGGTGTCTTTCTCGATTTTATCCGATATCCGGGATATTGGGAAAGCCCGGATCCGGAGCTGATCGATTCCTGCTATTGCGACCGGTGCATGAGGCGCTTTGCCGAGGAGGCGGGGGTTGCGGTTCCCGCACTCGCCCCTGAAGAGCGTGCCGGTTGGATCAAAGCGCATGGCCGAAAAGCCTGGGCCGACTGGAAGGTCGGCGTGATCCTGTCCTTCATCCGGGAAGCCCGCACCCTTCTGGAAGGCAATGCCTCCGGCCGCAAGCTCGATCTGGGCGTGTTTACCGTACCCTACACGGCGTACGAGAAACAAGCGGCGCTTTCCACTCTGTTGGGACAGGATGTGCTCCAGATGGCTTCCCTTGTCGATGTCGTCTCTCCCATGCTCTATCCAGGGCTCATGGGAAAACCGGCGGGCTGGGTCGGACGCATGGTTTCCTATTGGCAGGAGATGCTGGCAGCTGGCACCTGCGCCCTTTGGCCCATCCTGCAAGCCACGGACGGGTCGGCCGAGATGTTTTCCCGGTCCTTGGACGAAGTGCAAGCAGCAGGCGGCGGGACGGTTTCGGTGTACAGTTTTTCCGGATTCGATTCCGCCAAATGGCAAGCCCTGGCGGCCTTCAAGCCGTTGCCCGACCTTATCGTGAATCCGCAGATGGCCCCCTCGGAGGCGCATTTCCCCGATCCTTTCGCCTGGGGAAAACGTCCTTTCGGAGAGGACACAAACGGTCTTTTCGTATCCCGCCAGAAGCCGTTTGCAGCCCTTGGCCTGAGGCCTGCAATCCATTTCCCCATCGGATGGGAAACCACAACCGCAGCCTGCATCCCAGGCGAAACCTACCGCTTTTCGGCCTTGTTCCTGCGATCGCGCTTTGAAAACGGGGTCTACCCCGAATTGCGGCTCTGGGGAAGAGACATGCTGCTGAACACCCATCTGCTTCAGGGAAGATTTCAGCCGATTGCCTTCGATATCCGTTGTCCCGAATCGGGCCAGGAGGACGAGCCGATCCTTCGATGGACGAACCGGCATCCGTCCGAGACGTTCTGGATGGCCAAACCGTCGATTCGGCGGGTGGTGCCATCGGGTGTGGAGGAACGGCCCGTTTCCGAGCCGGCGCTCTTGGCCGATGGATCCTTTCCCATCGGGGTGTATGGGGCCGAGGCGGACGATTTTCCGGAGCTCAAACGCATCGGGGTCGATGCGGTCTTCGTTTCCAGCGGCGGATCGGGGAAGGTGGACATGGTTTCACGGGCGCTTGCAGCAGGGCTTCAACCCATCGTCGTCCTTCCCGAGGATCCTGTCCGAATGACGGATGCGCTCGAGGGACTGAATCAGGCGCATGGAGGGCGACAGCCCGCCTTTTATGCGGCCGATGAACCCGAAATTCACGGCACATCCCCGCGGCGGCTCGAAGAAGTGTACCGGGAGATCCGGGAGCGGTTTCCACGATCCGTCGTGACGATGGCTGTCGTTCGTCCCCAGGCTGTGGCCGAATTCCGGTATGCGGCCGATCTCTATCTTGTCGATCCCTATCCGGTGCCTTCCATGCCCATGATCTGGCTTTCGGATGCCATCGACGAGGCTGCCGGCGCTGTAGGCATCGGCCGTGTCGGTGCGGTGGTCCAGGCCTTCGGAGGTCCCGAGCATGCCGCTTGGGGGTGGCCCCGAATGCCGAGCCGCGCGGAAATGAAGGGGCTGACGTATCTTGCCCTTGTTCACGGCGCCAGGGCCATCTTCTATTATTCCTGGAAGGAGGCGGCGCGTACGGAGCAGGGGAGGGCTGATCTTGCGGCTGTGATCGAGCAACTTGCCCGCCTGCGACCGTGGTTCATCCGGAAGCCCACAACTCCCGCCCCCCTCGTTCGCATGACATCGGCCTATGGGACCGATCCCTCCGGACGGCCTGCCGTACACGCGGCTTGCTGGGTGAAGGACGGCAAGACGATGTTGGTTGCCGTCAATACCCTTGGCAACCATGTGGCAGCCGAAATCTTCCTGCCCCATATCGCCGATCGTTCCTCCGCCCGTTTCCGGGAGATGGAAGCCGGCGGAACCTTCGGGGTTTCCCATGGCCGCCTTGAGGTGACCTTCAAACCGCATGAGGTGGTGGTGCTTGTTGGAAGTGACGGGTGACGGGTGACGGGTGACGAGTGACGAGTGACGGGCGGGACAACACCGAACGGCCGACCACGATCGAGATGGGAACGAATGTGTTGGCGGGAAATACGACTCATTCAATGCACGGTAGGCCGTCCTCACGCATACATGAACGCCATAAACGATTTGCACCCCCAAGCGCCTACGTTCTTCATTTCGAGTTCTGAAAGCCAACGCCGATGATGAATCCTTATCATATCCACGAAGCCGTTCAAGCGATTGTCCGCAAAGTCCATCCGGTATCGATCGTGTTGTTCGGATCGGTCGCAAGGGATGGGGATGGAAATGACCTGGATCTGATGATCGTGGTTGACGGAATACAAGCCAGTGTTGAAGAAACCCGGATGATGGTTCATCAAAGTTTGCTGGAATGTTATCGACATGTTGCAGTTGATCCCTTTGTGGTGACCATCGATGCCCTTTATCAGGCATCCAAACGAAAGCACCCCTTTTTACGGACGATTGTTCGGGAAGGAAAGGTGGTTTACATGAAAGATGCAGATCGGAAATGGATGCATCAAGCTCGGGAAGAACTCGACATGGCGGAATATCTGTTTCAGGGAAAGTACTACAAAGGAAGCTGTTATCATGCCCAGCAAGCATTGGAGAAAGGCATCAAGGCCAGATTGTTCAAAAAAGGATGGGAATTGGAGAAAACACACAGTATTGCACGGTTGGTTGCGCTATGTCGGGAATATCACATTCGCCTGGGCTTAAAAGAAGAAGAGATTGTTTTTATGGACGGCATTTACAGAGGGCGTTACCCTGCAGAGGAAGGATTGCTGCCCTTTCAAGAGCCATCGGCCTTCGATGCGGAAAAGGCGATTCAAATCGCCGGAAAAATCATCAAATCCAAAAGCAAGGAAGGATCAACGACATCCAATCGGTATCCATCCGAAAGAACCAAGGGGAAGAGCACCCATAACGGATAGCTGCGAACCGATTCGCCTAAATAGTGGGCAGTGAGCAGTGGGCCGTTGTGGGGGCAAGCCCTGCATTTTCATGGGCGGTGGCGCTGAGAATCCATCTCCATGAGAATTTCTTGTGAATCTTGCGCCGATGTTGTAGAATTGCCAGGTATTCGGTGAGTTGTTCAACCTCTTCAATCCTCGACCACCCCGTTATCCGAAGCCCTTCGACCATAACCCTGAACCCAGAAGCCATTTCATGAACGAAGAAACCGCCTCAGAACCCAACGGCTTGATCCGCCGGATTCGTCTTTCCGACGATCGGGAACTCATTCTTGTCGGAACGGCCCATGTGTCCCGGGCCAGCCGGGACCTTGTGCGGGAAGTGATCGAAACCGAACAACCCGACACGGTGTGTGTCGAGCTGTGTGAATCCCGCTACCAGGCCATCCGGCAAAAAGAGCAGTGGCAGGAGATGGACATCGTCAAGGTCATCAAAGAGAACAAGACCTTCCTGCTCTTTTCGTCTCTTCTGCTGTCCTCGTTTCAGCGCCGGATCGCCCGAAACCTCGACATTCAGCCCGGCGCAGAAATGATCCAGGCTGTAGAATCTGCAGAAGCATTGGGTGCGCGCATCGTTCTTGCGGACCGGGACGTGCGCACCACCCTGACCCGAGCCTGGCAGGCCATCCCCTTCCTCGGAAAAATCCGACTTCTCGCGCAGCTGCTGAGCACCATGTTCGGAGCGGACGACATCTCGGAGGAAGACATCGAAGCCATCAAACAGCAGGATGTCATGGAAACCCTGATGGCCGATATGGGAAAATACCATCCCCAGCTCAAGCGAATCCTCATCGACGAACGGGATCACTATTTGGCCGGACGCATCCGGGAGGAAGCCGGGCAGCGGACGGTCGTTGTCGTAGGGGCCGGGCATTTGAACGGCATCGTCGCGCATCTGAACGAGCCTGTGGATCTGGCCGCTCTCGGAACAACGGCTGAAAAGGGGCGTTTTTCCGGATGGCTGGGGTGGGGGATGTGCGGGCTGGTGCTTGCCATCATCGCGGCCGGGTTTTTTATGGGCGGCTCCCATGTGGGCGGCAAAATGATGCTCTCCTGGGTGCTCATCACCGGCATTTTGGCAGGTGTCGGCGCAGTGGCGGCCCTGGCCCATCCGCTCACCATCCTCTCGTCCGTCGTGGCAGCGCCGCTCACCACCCTGCATCCGCTCATCGCCGTCGGATGGGTGTCTGGGCTTGTGGAAGCCTGGTACCGAAAGCCTCGGGTGCGGGACATCGAATCCCTTCCAGAAGACATTCTGACGGTTAAGGGATTCTGGAAGAACCAAGTCACCCGGATTCTGCTTGTGGTCATCTTCACCAACCTGGGGGCATCGATCGGGACCTTCATTGGGATCCCGACGCTTCTTCATATGATGTAAGGGAGTGGGCAGTCGGCAGTGGGCAGTGGGCAGTGTTTTAATGCCTATTTTCATCCCTGGGGGCGGCGACCCTCGCCATGAGCATTTATCGTGAAAACGCGTGACACCGATGGAAACCCAAACCCACATGACCTTTTTATCCGATGGATTGCGTTTGAAGGGCGTTCTGCATCTGCCGGAGGGTGAACCGAAAGCCGTCGTTTTCGGCTCCCACGGGCTCTTCAGCGATGTCACCTCTCCCAAGCAGTGTGACATGGCGCAATGCTGCAGTGCAGAGCAAATGGCCTATTTTCGGTTTTCCCACAGGGGATGCGGGGAAAGTGAGGGAACCCAGACGGATGCCATCGATTTTTGGGGGCGGGTGCGTGATCTCGGGGCGGCCATCGAGGCCGTGTTGCCCGCCTTCGGGCGGACGTTTCCCGTGGGACTGTTTGGCAGCAGCATGGGCGGTGCCGTATGCCTTGCCGTGGCATCGAAGCTGCGGCCCGCTGCGGTGGCCACCTATGCGGCTCCCATCCGATCCATCGGTGCAGGTGAAGGTCCTGTTCTTCCGGAGGGGATACCGGAAGGGATCCTGCGCCATCCGGCTTTCGGGTTCGATCTTCGCGACAGGCTCTCAGATATCCGCCATGTACTTGTGGTGCACGGCTCATCCGATCCCGTGGTTCCGGTTTCTCATGCCCATGACATCTTCCAGCGTGTGTCCGAGCCGAAGCGGCTCATCCTGCAGCCCGGGGGTGACCATCCGATGAGCGATCCGGAGCATCAGGAACAGTTCCGAAAGGATGCCATGGATTGGATTCAGAAGATGGTTCGGCAATGGGCGATGAGCGATCGCCTATAGCCTATCGCCCATAGCCTATAGCCTATCGCCCATAGCCTATCGCCTATCGCCCATTGTCCCTAACCCATAGCCCATAGCCTTTTGCCCCTAACCCATCGCCCATCGCCTTTTCATGGAGATCCTATGCCCGAAGAAATTCCCAAGCCCTTCATGACCCGGGCCTTCATCAAGATGGCCCTCAAGCGGACCTTTGCATTTCTGTTCGTGGCGGGGTTGGTGTACGGGCTTTCGGCCCTGATGTATGCCACCAAAACCATCTACAAGGTCAAGATGAACCATGCCGTCGTCTTGGAGCGCTTGGGCGGCAAACGCGATGCCATCACGGATGTCGGATGGCACATCCGTCTGCCCTTCTTCTCCCGGATCGAGCAGGAAGTGCCGCTGATGAACCAGACCCTCTACCTGGGCGGCTCGCCTGAGCCCATGCAGATCATCTCGAGGGAAAATCTGGCCCTGCGCATCTCGGCCCTGCTGACCTACCGCATCGTGAACCTCAAGGCGTGGGCCATCGAAAATTCCCAACCCCTCGAGCTTCTGAAAGGCGATTACGACGGGATCGTCAAGGACATCCTCCAATCCCAGCAGGCGGCCACACTGATCAGCGAGCGGGAACGCGTCAAGGAAATCATCTTTGAAGCGCTCAAATCCCGGCCCATCAACGAAGGCGGGCCGACCCTCGAGAAGAAATACGGGATCGAGATCGTGAGCTTCACCCTGAACGAAACCCATATCGCAGACAAACTCGTGGAAGCCACCGAAGAGAAGAAACGCCGGGAACTCATCGCAGAGGCCGACAATTATGCGGCGGATCAGGAAGCCGGGCGGATCCGCAAACTCTATGCGGCCTATCTGGAGAGCATCCAGGCCCTGCAGAAGGCCCTGGGCCGACCCGACGGTTCCACCGATACGGCTCTCCTGCAGTTTCTGACCCAACAGAAATGGGCCACTGCCTATGAAAAGAACCCGGAGGGCCAGCGGACCGTTGTCATCCAGAACACGCTGGAACCTCCGGCCATCACCCTGCCCATGCCGGCGGAACCGGCCAAAAAGACAACGGGAGACCGCTGATGGCCAAACGCATGACCAAAGAGATCCGTACCATTCGCCTTCCCGAGAAACGCATCCGGGAAATCGAGGCGCTGGTGGACTCCTGGCCGTATGAAACCAAGGCCTTCATGCGCTCGCGCCTCAACCAATACAAACCCCATTCCGACTGGTTCAGCCGCGGCATCGAATGGTTTTTTTCGCTCCTCGAGGAACCGGCGGAACAGCCCTTCACCATCCTGAAAGACCCGAAGATTCTGACCGACTGGCAGAAGCGCTTCGAGATTTCCGGGCGGACCAATCCGCTTCAGGCCTGGAACAAGATTCTCGAAAAGGAAGTGTCCGCCAGGGACTATCCCTATCTGTTGAGCCTCCTCGACAAGGCCCTCGTCGACGTGCATGTGCCTGTGGAGCTCGTGGATCTTTTCGAGAAAATCTACAAGGCCCACATCCGCAAGGAATACCTCAACGATCCCGCAGTTCCCAAGGCCCCGCTCATCCTCTTCGTCGGCCCGAGCGGCAGCGGCAAGACATCTACCGTCATCCACACCCTCGAGCAGGTCATCTTCGTCAACCAGGTCATTCCGGAGGTCGATCTCGACCGGAAGAAGGATGAAATTCTGGCCAACGAGCCCTTCTGGCGGACCATCGAGCAGATCGATCCGACCCTTGCAGAGGAAATCGCCAAACGCCGCAAGCTCAAGCTCTACAAGGCTCTGGCCGGAATTCCCCTCATCGGCCGTCTCCTCAAGCGGGCCATCAGCAGGGGGCTGTCTCAGCTCGAGGAGCAAAGCCTTCCCGTCGATTACGCCATGGTGACCCCGAACGATTACCAGACGGCGCTTGCAGGTGAGCCGGGCAACTATTTCAAGAAGGCACTCGGTGATCCCCGAAAGACATCCATCCGGCACGTCGAAGAGGCCCACAGCGCCTTCGGCAAGGCCGAGGGCGGCAGCTCCGGCGTGGAACGGCAGCAGCGCACCTTGATCGACACGGCCAACATCATCATCGACGAAATCATCAGCGGCAGACGGGACTGTCTGCTGATCGCAACCACCGATCAACCCGAGCGCTTCGATCCGGCCATCTACCGGCGGTTTGTGGAAAAGGGACGGATCATCGATCTGTCGGAATTCTGGAAGAATCCGGCCAACCTGCGGGAAGTCGTCCGCCTCGAGTTGCTGCGAAACGACATCCGGGTGATGGATCCGCCCGATCCGGCCTGTATCCAGACCGCCCGATGCATCGCACCTGCGGACATCGAAGCTGCCGTCGATCGCATCTACCGGATTTTCAACGAGCGCACCCTGAAGATCACTCCGGCCTATGTCCGGAAACTCGTGCATTCCATCATCGAAATCCAGGGAGGGTTTTCTGCCGCCCATCTCGACGATCCGATGCTCGTGCGCAGAGCCTTCGAACTGGTGGCCAGAAACGCCTTCGGGGACCTCTTCGAGAAGGTCGTCGATCGGATGGACCGAAACGTGCCTTGGGATGAGTATGTGGGCGGTGTGAAGGACGTGTTTTCGGAGATGGCCAACAACTGTCTCTATTACGGGGTGAGCGAGGAGAAGGGGGTGGTGCTGAACGGGCCGCCCGGAAGCGGGAAGACCTTTCTCGTGCGCACCTGGCTCAGCGAAAACAAGGACATCCACGACATCGCCACCAGCCCGACAGCCTTGCAGGATCCGACCAAACCCATCGACGGCGCCGTGGAAAACCTCGAGAAGGTGTACGACATCGCCAAGATGATCGCACCGACCGTGGTGTTCTTCGACGAGGGAGACGCTCTGGCCCCCAGGCGGAGTGCATCCGGCGGCCAGCCGGCAGACAAGCTCACGAACAAGTTTCTGAGCATCATCGACGGAGAGATTCCTCTGAACAAGGTGTTCACTGCCCTGACCACCAACCGTCTCGACATCCTCGATCCGGCCCTGGTCCGCTCCAAGCGCCTGAAGGTCCTCGAAATATCGGGGCATCTGCGCCAAAAGGACATTGTCGACATCGTCCGGGTGACCCTGAAGAACGCGCCTCTCGATGTCGGCCTCTCGATCGAAACCCTGGTGGAAACGGCCAAGGGCATATGCAATACGCCCGCCGATTATGCGGCCTTTATCGAAAAGGCCCGCTCCCTTCGGAGCACCGAATTCGAGGTCATCCAGCGGCTGCGGGAACTTGCCGACGCAACGGCCGAGGTGCGCACGAAATTCATCAAATTCAATTTCAAGACCTTGATCGGCATCCTCGATGCGCTCGATGCACCACAGGGGTTCAAGTCCGAGGTCAGGGCAGATGTGCTTGCGTTTTTGCATCGGTATGAGGAGCTCTTGCAGCTGGTGGCCCCGATCCACACTCTCGAGGATTATCCGATTCGGCACTCGCACTTGCAGTCCGCCCGGATCGAAATTTCACACAGTCCGGTGAAAAAGGGGAAGGTCCAGCTCGATGAATTCCTCGAGGCCGAGCTCAGCCAGGAGCCCCAGGTCGGCTTCATCATCGGGGTGGGTGCAAACGATGTCTCCGGAGTGCTGCTGCCCATCGCCACAAGCCTCACCTACAGCCTGTCTCCGGAAAAGGTGCTCGTCACAGGCGCCGTTTCCCCGGGTGGCGCCTCCGGCGCAGAGCTCGAAATGGCCGTCCAGATGACCCAGCAGTCGGCCAAGGAGGCCTTGACCCTCGTCAAGAACTACCTCCAGAGCCTCGATCCCAAGGTGAGCATTCCGCGGCTCATGGGCGAGTTTCTCGACCAGTACACCATCCACCACCAGCTGCTTACGGCCTCCTACAACGTGGGAGGGCCTTCTGCAGGCTATGCCCTGGCCCTGAACACCCTGTCCGCCCTGTTGCAGATTCCGATCTACAACGATTTCGGTATTACCGGAGCTCCTTGGACCAAAGGGGTCAAGAAAGGGGAGATCGGCGGATCGGTCATCATCGGCGGGCACAAGAAAAAGACCGAGAAAGTGCTCCAGCATCTGCGGCGCATGTACATGCCGCTTCAGAACTACAAGGACCTCGAAATCGATTACCTCGTGAATTATTGGGAGCAGAACAAGGACATTCTGGGGGTGACGAATTTCGGAGACTTGGTTCCGGAAGTCGTGTGGCTCGATGCGGAATACGAGGCCGTCCTGCAGGAACTCACCGGGTTGCGCATCCAGTACAAGCTGCAGAAGTACCGGGGCCTGAGCGGGGACGAGGCCGTGAAGGAGCGGATCCTCGAGCGCAAGCAGGCCCTCAAGGAGCGGGTGGAGCGGCAGATTGTCGAGCGGCTCGAAGCCATCCGCAGCTATCTGCGGAATCCCGTCAGCGATCCTCACCTGTCGCTCGAGGAAATCTTCTCGAAAAGCAAACCCCAACGGATGCCTACCTTCGGCGGTCTGATGGACATCGTTCGAAGCGGCATGCGGCGGTTTCCGTGGAAGCGGCGCAGGCCTGGGGAGGAGGGGTGAGGGGGTGGGGAAGGAGATGGTAAGAAGTTGAGAAGTTGAGAAGTTGGGAAGTTGAGAAGATGAGGGGGCGCAGCAGGCTGCTGCGCCCTTTTTTTTCGTTCAGCAGATGGTTTCCATGGAGGCGAATCGGGGCTCGTGCAGCGGAATCAGGATGTCGGCCATATCCCGAACCCGCAGCATCAGATCGTAGGCTTCATAGACGTTGACATGGGTCCCCGGAGGGATGACCTCCATTTCCATGGCCCGGACCTGCTTCGGCGGATCGAAATTCTCCTGAATCACACAGAAACCGGTGATGGCCGCCGTGCCTTTGGGCGTGTCCACCAGGATGGTGAGCCCCCCTTCGGTGTGTGCAGGGGTGTGCACCACCCGGACGCCTGGGGCGACCTCGCCGTCCTCGGAGATGGTCTCCACCTGCCCGTTTTCTTCCACATCGAGGATGTAGTCCTCCGCATACCGGTAATCGAGCGGGTGCGGGTCATGGATGCGCCGGATTTCGGCCTTGTGAACGAGGATGCGCGCATTGGAACATGCGGCGTCGTTCTCGCAGTGGTCGTTGTGCAGGTGGGTGTGGATGACCAGATCGATATCGGCAGGCGTGAGGCCGAATCGGGCCAGTCCCTCGGTGAAGGTATGGATGGCGCCGCCGATGGCCTGCTCCCGATCCGCCGACTGGATGGGGCGCATTTCTCCGGTATCGACGAGAATCGGCTTGGCCTTCGCACCTCCGGCAGGCTCGAGATACCAGGCGTAGATCGGGATGGTGAAGGTCTGCCCGTTGTTGAATTGGTAGGTCATCATCGACTTGTCGAAGACTTTTGTCCCCAGGACGATGGGATGGATATGGTAGGTAGTCATGAAACACCTCGAAACATGGGGGTTCGGCGAGGGGCGGTCGGGAAAAGAGCCACCATGCCCTTACGCCCTTACACTTCCCGCCCTTGCGCTTTCACGCATCAATAGGCTTCCTCGTAACCGAGATCTTCCTCCGTGATCGGATGCCGGAAGAGCCGGTATGTCCAGATTTGATAGGCAATGACCACCGGGATGAAGAGAAGCACCACGATCAGCATGATCTTGAGGGTCAGGGGGCTCGAGGATGCGTTCTGGGCCGTCAGGCCGAAGGCCGGGTCGATGCTGGACGGGAAAAGGTAGGGAAACAAGCCGAGAACGCCGAAGAACGTGGCCCCTGCGATGAAAACGGCGGAAGCGAGCCAGGCGGAAAAGGCCTTGGCCTTCTTGTGCAGGAAGGGAATCGCCAGAAGGCCGGCTACGGCAAGCAGGATGACGAGAAACATTGCCGGATGTTTCAAGTAGTTGTCATAGAGCCGGGTCGAAAACCAGCTTGCGACGAGAAAGATGACGGCCACTGCCACCTGAACCGGCCAGAGTTTGTAGATGAGGGCTGCGGCCCTCTCCTTGACGGGGCCTGTCGTCTTCATGTTCAGCCACAGCGCCCCGTGCATGACGAACATGAGCAAAAACAGCACCCCGCCCAAGAGGCCGTAGGGGTTGAGCAGGGTGAACAAATTGCCCTGATACATGCCTGAGGCATCGATGGGGATGCCGCGAAAAATATTGGCGAACGCCACACCGAACAAGAGGGCGGGCAGGGCGCTTCCGAAAACATTGGCCATGTCCCATACCTGTCGCCATCGGGGGTTTTCCACCTTGCTTCGAAATTCGAAGGAAACGCCTCTCAGGATGAGCGCGAACAGAATGAGCATCAGGGCCGAATACAGGGACGAAAACATCACGGCATACACCTTTGGAAAGGCGGCGAAGGTGACGCCGCCGGCAGTGATGAGCCACACTTCGTTGCCGTCCCACACCGGGCCGACGCTATTGAGCATGATCCGTCGTTCTTCATCCGTTTTGCCGACGAAGGGCAGCAGGGTGCCCACCCCGAAATCGAAACCGTCGGTCAGAAAGAAAACGGCCCACAACAACCCCCACAGCAAGAACCATATCGTTTGCAAATCCATGGTATTCCTCCTCTCGATCGGTAACGATCATGCAGTCGCGGTTTCGGGTTCCGGCCCCTTGCGGATATGGCGTACAACCAGAAAGGCGCCGACCATGCCCAACAAGCCATAGACGAGAACGAAGGCCGCAAGGGTCGTCGCCACCTGGGAGACGGCGATGGGGGAGACGGCATCGGATGTCTTCATCAGTCCGTAAACGATCCAGGGCTGACGGCCGACCTCCGTCACGATCCACCCCAATTGATTGGCGATATAAGGCAACGGAAGGGAGAACATCATGATCTTGAGATAGCGGGGGGAATCGAGAAGGCGATTCCGCAGATACAGGCCGATCAGCGTGATCAGAACGAAATAGAAGCCCAGGCCGACCATTCCCTTGAATGCAAAAGAGGTGAGCAGAACGGGCGGCCGCTCCTCCTTGGGGAAGTCCTTCAATCCCTTCACTTCGGCATTGATGTCTCGAAGCGCGAGCAGACTCACCACGCCGGGGATCTTGCCGAACTCGATGACGTTCTTCTCCTTTTCCTGATCGGGCCAGGCAAACAGGATCAGGGGAGCCCGTTTCTGGGTTTCCCAAAGGGCTTCCATGGCGGCCAGCTTGGCCGGCTGTTTTCGTGCGACATCCGCTCCATGAATGTCGCCCTGGACCACCGAGAAGAGGGAAAACACGGCGCCGAAGATGAGAGCCGTCCGGAAAGACCGATGGAAAAAGTCGATGTGCTGCTGCTTCAAGAGATACCAGGCGCTGACGCCCATGACGAAAAACGCAGACAGAATGTAGGCACCGCTCAGGGTGTGGAGAATTTCCAGAATGGCAAAAGGGTTCGTCACGACATCCAGAAAGCGGGTGACTTCGGCCCGGCCGTCGCGGATGGTGTATCCCACAGGATGCTGCATCCAGGCATTGGCGGTCAGGATCCAGACGGCGGAAAGAGAGGATGCGAAAGCGACGAGCCACATGACGGCGGCATGGGCTTTGGCGGAGAGTTTTTTCCATCCGAAGATCCATACCCCGATCATGGTCGATTCGAGGAAAAAGGCGGCGCTGGCCTCGATGGCCAACAGCGAGCCGAAGATGTCGCCGACATAGGCGGAATAGCGCGACCAGTTGGTTCCGAACTGAAATTCAAGGGTGATCCCTGTGACCACGCCGAGCGCGAAATTGATCAGAAAGATTTTTCCCCAGAATTTCGTCATCCGAAGATAGGTCTCGTCTCCCGTTCTGACCCATTGGGTTTCCATCCACGCCACGAGGATGGAGAGGCCCAGGGTCAGCGGTACGAACAGAAAGTGAAACATCGTGGCTGCGGCGAATTGCAGCCTGGAGAGCAGAACGACATCCATGGTTGGTCTCCTTTCCTTTGGTGATGGGTGTTGGCCCGGCTATTTCCCCAAGAGCAGCGCCTCGTCCCGAACCAGCTCGGAGAAGCGGACATCCTGAAGGCCGGCCTTCAATTGGCCGCATACCTGTTGCCATACGGTGTGTACGGAGCAGAAGGGACTGCGATGGCAGGAATCGGGTCGCAGCACGCAATCGTTCAGGAAAATGGGGCCGATGACTGCCTCGATGACATCGAGCATGCTGATGTTGTCCGGGGTTCGTGTCAGTCGAAACCCGCCTTTCGGGCCCTGAACGATTTCGATCAAGCCGGCCTTGGCCAATTGTTGGGCGATTTTCCCCAGAAACTGATCCGGAATGTCCATCTCCGTGGCGACGGCCTTTCGGTTCGCGACAACGCCGCAGCCTTGTTTGGCCAGATAAAACATGCATCGGATGGCGTATTCTCCAGCTCTGGACATGCGCATCGAGGACCACTCCCGTTGTACGGATAAAATCGGAGTTTTTTAGTCCTGTTTAATCCGACTTTTTTATTCTGTCAAGAAATTTATCGTGAAAATAGTGGGCAGTGGGTAGTGGGCAGTGGGCAGTGGGCAGTGAGCAGTGGGTATAGGCCTATTTTCATTCCCGGGGGCGGCGAAAACCCAAGGCCATGAGCATTTATCGTGAAAAGAGTGGGC
>Ga0101944_10002880_pt1 | contig 25986 bp, 19 predicted proteins | sample DewCreD2012metaG_FD_75245 | JGI IMG/M metagenome (GOLD analysis project Ga0101944, IMG submission 75245) | Hot spring sediment bacterial and archeal communities from British Columbia, Canada, to study Microbial Dark Matter (Phase II) - Dewar... ... | reverse complement strand
GCCGGCGGCAGGGTGTTGAGATATTCGGCGTAAGTCGGCAAGTGGGTAAACCGTTCCAGATAAACGCTGCCCAGATAGAGCGACTCTTTGGTGATCTCCAGCGAGAGGGAATGCCTGCCTGCTTCCAGAAACACAATCACCGGCAGGCTGCGGCTGAAGGTCACATCCCGCAGCGGCATGTGCGTCCACTCCATCAGCCGCTGCTGGGGGATGAGAATCTGGTTGCCGTAACGGTCGAGCGGAAATTCATTTGACTGATTCTGGTAATAGACCGGAAAGACCACACGCGGCACATCTGCAGCCGGCAATTCATCATCTATACGCAGTTCCCCCTCCGGCGAGCCGATCAGGTCGGCGCCGGCCAACACGTCCATGGAGAGAAGGTAATCGCCGTACTCCTCTACCTCAAAAGACACCGCGATGCGCTCCCCGCGTTCCAGCCGCACGGCCGGTTTGGGATAGGCCGCCGTCCATTCATCCTTATGCAGCGGCACACCAAAAGCATCCGCACTGATTTCGAGGACGGCGGGCGGGGCAGTGCTGAAAGCGGGTGAGGGCTTCAGGTGCAGCGCGGCGCGCAGGAAAGGGTTTGCCTGCGCCGGCAGCGGCAGCAGCATGACCACCGCCAGCAGGCTCATCCACACCCGCACCAACCTCAACAAACCCAGCCGTTTCATTCCGCTACCCGCTGTATTCGTTCCTCATCTTTTTATAACGCCAATTCGGGATAAATCATTTTCACATCAACTTTTACATTTTCGTCCCCCTCCCGCCTCCCCAAAAATCGCCCCTGCGACTTTGGGGGAGGTACAGGCGGGGGGTAATTGACATTGCAGGCCAGGTTTTGATCTTATCCTCAAGTCACGTTATTTTATATTGAGGGGGCGCCGGCGGGGTGGCCGGCGCCCCCTCAAAAATTATGGATTCAACTCCGCGCGGGCATCCGCCATGATCTTGTTGGCGAATTCTTCCAGTTTTGCGGCGTAATCTTCGTATTTGAAGCGTCCTTCCGGCGCAAAGTTGAACATGTACCACATGTTGACGTCTTTATCCTCGCCGATGTCAATGCCCGGTTTTCCTTCCCAGCGGGCGTTGATGTAGCCGGGCACAATCTTTGCCAGCGATTCGACCAGACTGTCATCCAGGTTTTGCAGGGCAGCGTTCACGCCCGGTTTGTCCACAAAGCTCTGGTACAGCGCCAGCGAGGCATCGTCCATGGCAACCGGCAGTTTGGGAGCCGAGCCCATTGCTTTTGCCAGTTCGGCCTCTTTGGCGTAGGCTTCGGTGGAGAAGGTCATCCACCTGGCGAATTTGTAGGCCTCTTCGAGGTTGCTGGTGGTTTTGGAAACAACGATGATATCCAGCACCAGCGCCTGATTTCCGCCGGGGATGCCGATGAAGTCCCAGTCAAAGGTCGCATTCTGGACATAGTTGGGAATATTCCAGGAAGCATCCCAGCGGGCGCCCACTTCCTGATTCAGGAACAGTTCCCACGGTCCAACCGATTTGAAGTTGGCTTTCTGCTCGTCGGTCAGCCCCTGCCAGGTGTAGGGCTTGAGCTCGGTCAGTTTGTTGATGGCCGCCTTGAAAGCCGGCGAGTTGTAGTTCATCTTTTCGCCGTCGAAACTAAACCACTTCAGGTTTTTGTCAAGCGTGCTGGGGTACCAGCCGAGCACAAATTCCAGCTCATCCAGCCCGAGAATGCCTCTGGGAATATTGGTGAGCGCGATGGCGGTATTGAAGAATTCATCCGGGGAAATGCCGTATTCGGGCGCATCCAGGTTGGCTGCCTCGTATAACTCTTTGTTGACAAAGTAGCCCATGATGAACTGAGCTGCCGGCAAACCGACCACTTTGCCGTTGTACGTGACGGCATCCTTCATCGCCTGCGGCACTTTTTGCCAGTCGGCATCCTGACTGACCAGCGGGGTCAGATCAGCCAGCCAGCCGTTCTTGACATACAACGGCACATTGTTGGCCATGAAGACATCCGGCAGCTGACCCTTGGCGGCATAACTGGTCAGGTTGGCTTCCCAGCCGCCCTCGGCGGACATATCCACAAATTCGATGGTCACGTGCGGGTTGGCATCGGTGTAGGCTTTGATCAGCTGGCGCTGGATGTTGTTCTCTTCCTCCGTGCCGAGATTCCAGTTGGCGTAGCGCAGGGTAACCGGTTCAGCCGGTTTGGCGGTTTCTTCGGTCGGCTGCGGTGGGGTGGTTGGCTGTTCGGCTTGAGTTGGTTGCGGCGGGGTGGTCGGCTGGGGCGCCTGAGTAGGGGTTGCCGGTGCGGCGCAGGCCGCCAGAGAGACGGCTAAAACAACCACAAACAACACATTCAAGAATTTAAGATTGGTTTTCATCCTCTTCTCCTTGGTCGGTTACAAAAAGTTTGGAAACGACAGAATTTTATATAAGTTGGGTTTTTCCTGTGCCGGCCACCTCCTTTCCAACCGTTTCATCCCATGACGGCTTCAACCACATGGGTAAGACCATCCCCAAAGACAGGGATCAAACTGGTATTGAGCGGTTTTCCATCCACACGGAGCGAGCGGATACCGCTGCTGACGTGGGCAGGGTTGTGGACGCGGATATCGTAAACCGCATTGCGAAAAGAACGCAGCACACGGTAGCCGTCCCATTCCGCCGGAATGCAGGGCTGCAGGCGCAAACCGTCTTCCTGCGGGCGGATGCCCAGAATCCAGTGGGTGGCGGTACGCTGCAGCCACTGCGCCGAACCGGTGTACCACGTCCAGCCGCCGCGCCCATAATATTCGGAGAGCGGGCCGTCAATGTTGCCAGGCGTGACGTAGGGTTCGGCTGTGTAGGTATCCACATCCGCGCTGCGATTGGGCGGGCAGATTTTGCGGTAGGCTTCATACGCCCGTTCCGCATCGCCCGCCAAGGCATAGGCCCACACCGACCAGACCGCGGCATGGGTGTAAACTCCGCCGTTCTCACGCAGGCCGGGCGCGTAACGGGTGACATACCCAATATCCGGGCGCGGTCGGGTAAACGCCGGGTAATTCAACAGCGTTCCGTAATCCTTCATCAGGTGATCGCTCACCGCTTGCAGGGTCTGGCGGGCACGCTCGCCTTCGGCAACCCCACTGATCACCGCCCAGATATTGGGCATGAGGAAGATGCGCCCCTCTTCGTTGCTGCGCGAACCGAGCGGCAGGCCGTCATCGGTGGTGGCCTGCAGGTACCACTCCCCGTCCCAGCCGTAACGGTTGAGGGCATCTTTCAAACCGGCATGAATCGTTTCACACTGCCGCGCAAAAGCATCATCGCCGCGCCGGCGGGCCAGCGGGATGAAGCCCTCCAGAATCAGGTAGAGAAACTCCCCCACCCAAAACGACTCACCTTTGAGCAGGGTGCCGACGGCGTTCAAACCATCGTTCCAGTCGTGATCGCCCATCAACGGCACGCCGCGCGGCGAGAAACGCGAAAAGGCGCGCTGAATGGCACGCTTGCAATGCTCATAAAGCGGTTCGGCAGGCGCGTTGAGATATTCGACCGGCTCATTCAGGATGGCTTCATCGGCGGTTTCTTTCAGATAGGCCTCCAAAATGAAAGGCAGCCACAGCAGGTCATCCGAGCAGTTGGTGCGCGGGCCGCCGCCGCGGATGGAAAACCACCAGTGCAGCACATCACCTTCAATGAACTGCTGCGAGGCGTGCAGCAGAATCTGACGGCGGGTGTATTCCGGCCGGCTGTTCAGGAAAATCAGGCTGTCCTGCAGTTGATCGCGAAATCCATAGCCCGCCGAAACCTGATACGGCCCGGCCTTTGCCCACAAACGGCAGGAAATCGCCTGATATTTGAGCCAGTAGTTGGTCATCAGGTTGAGCGCCTCATCCGGGGTTTCCACCCGTTCGGCGTCCACAAACTGCGACCAGAAGCGGTGCACCTCTGCGAGCGTCTCGCGGCTGGACTGCGGGGTGGTGTACCGGCTGATCAGGCTGGCGGCATCCTCGCCCCCGTCCTGCGCGGCGCCGAGGGTAAACACCACGCTTTTCTGTTCGCCGGGATTCAGGTCAACCTCCACCTGCAAGGCGGCAATGGCATCCCCAAAGCGTCCGCTGCGGCAGGCCAGCTGCGGGGTGAGCATGGCCAGCGGCTGGTCATCGTTGCGGTAAAGGCCGAGGAAGGACTCTTTGTCGCAATCGAAGGATTTAAGCGGCAGGCTGACGGCATGAAAGGCGGTATACGGCCAGCTGATGTTGTTGTGGCGGCCTTGTTCATCGGCAAAGCCCCACAGGTGTTTGCGCGCCAGCAGCGCATGGAGCGGCAGGTCGGCGCGTGTTTCAATGAATAATTTGTGAAACTCGCGGTGTTCATCGGGTGCAAAACCGAGCAGCCACTCCAGGTAAGAGGTTACATCCAGCCGGCGCGGCTGGTCGGTGAGGTTGGTCAGGGTCAATTCCCAGATTTCCAGCGGGTCATGCGGAGCAACAAAAACGGTCAACGCGCTTTCGATGCCGTAAATGCGCTGAATGAAGCGCGAATAACCGATGCCGTGAACCACCTGATAAAAATCGGCCTGCGCCATGACCGGTTTATAAGCCGCCGACCAGAAACGGCCGCTTTGCAGATCGCGGATGTACAGATACCTGCCCCAGTTGTCGCGAATCAAATCCTGAAACGAACGGGTCAGGCGATTTTGACCGGCATTGCCCAGCCAGCTGTAGCCCGATCCGTTTTGAGAAACGATCAGGCTGTAGTCACCGTTGCTGATGACATTGCTCCACGGGCGCGGGGTGTGCGGTGTGGTGATGATGTACTCGCGCCCATCGTCGGAAAAATAGCCGTAGGGGTTGAGGAATTTAGGGGACATGAGTGGTAGAGAGAAAAAGATTTGTGATTTTAACCGGCATCTGATATAATGCTATCAGATTTTATGAAACGTTTCATGTTTGTTGATAACTAAACACCAAAAACGGTTATTCAAAATGTATCATAGCCCAGAAGGACTGTCAAGTACCAATTCCCCAATGAACGTGGCTTTCTCAAAGTCGAAAACGGTCAAACAACAGCCGGCGGGTACTCACCAATGTCTATTCGGAATCATCCATGGATGCGTCCAATCGAGCGATTTTGCCCCCTCCTGCACCTCCCCCAATATCGCCAAAGCGATATTGGGGGAGGAGGGAGGGGGTTCATTTCGTCAAAACGTTTCAGGGTTGTCAAGGAACTTTTGAGAAAGCCATACTCCAATGAAAATTTAGCTATCCCCATTCCCCCATCGAGGTAACCTTCCATGACATCATCCATCGAAAATTTCATCCGTGATCTGCTGGCGCAAATGACGCTGGAAGAAAAAATTGGCCAGCTGAACCAGTATCAGGCGCGCGACGACAACGCCCCGCAGGTACTCCGCGCCGGGCTGGCGGGCTCTGTCATCAACGCCGCCGGCGCATTGACCGGGCAGGGTTTTTCGGCTTCCGCCAATGTGGAGCAGCACAACGCCCTGCAGCAGATGGCGCTCGAATCGCGCCTCAAAATTCCGCTGCTGTTCGGGCGGGATGTGATTCACGGCTACCGCACCATTTTCCCCATCCCGCTGGCGCAGGCCGCTTCCTTTGAGCCTTCCCTGGCGGAGCAGGCCGCAGCGGTTGCCGCCCGTGAAGCCACCGCCGAAGGGGTCAACTGGACCTTTGCGCCAATGCTGGATATTGCCCGCGATCCACGCTGGGGGCGGATTGCCGAGGGCAACGGTGAAGACCCCTACCTCGGCGCACAAATGGCAGCCGCGCTGGTGCGCGGCTATCAGGGCAGTGACCCTTCCGCTCCCGACCGGTTGATCGCCTGCGCCAAACACTACGCTGGCTACGGGGCTGCCGAAGGCGGCCGCGATTACGACGGCGGGGAAATCTCCGATCCAACCCTGCGGGATGTTTATCTGCCGCCCTTTCAGGCGGCGGTTCGCGCCGGGGTGGGAACGCTGATGTCGGCTTTTGTGGACCTCAACGGCATGCCGGCCACCGCCAACCGCTACCTGCTGACCGACATCCTGCGCGGCGAGTGGGGTTTTGATGGGTTTGTGGTATCGGACTGGAAGTCCATCCAGGAACTGGTTGACCACGGCATCGCCGAGGACGAAGCCGATGCCGCCCGGCTGGCACTGCACGCCGGTGTGGATATGGACATGGTCAGCGGAGTGTACCTCCATCATCTGGCGCGTCTGCTGGATGAAGGCCGCCTCACCCTTGCCGAACTGGACGAAGCCGTGCTGCGCGTCCTGCGCATCAAAGCGCGCGCCGGGCTGTTCGAGCGTCCGTTCACCGACCCGCAGCGCGCCGTGCGCGATCTGCTCACCCCACAGGCGCGTCAACTGGCGCGCCAACTGGCCGCTCGCAGCATGGTGCTGCTCAAAAACCACGCCGGTCTGCTGCCGCTGCACGGCTTGCGGCGCATCCTGTTCGCCGGTGATTTCGTCCACGCCCGCGATGAGCTGTTCGGCACCTGGTCACCCGACGGGCGCGCCGCGGATGTCACCCCGCTGGATGAAGCCGTGCGCGCCAACGCGCCTAAAGAAGTTGACCTGTGGTTCATTCCCAACCGCGATCTGGCGCTGGCGCTCGCCCATCAGGCCGAAGCGGTGGTGCTGCTGCTGGGCGAACACCCCTCGCGCTCCGGCGAGAATGCCAACGTCAGCGACCTGAACCTGCCCCCCGGTCAAATCCAGTTCCTCGAAAGCATGGCCGCGCTCGGTAAACCGCTGGTGGCGGTCATCTTTGCCGGACGGCCGCTGGTCATCCCGCGTGTCATCGCCCTTGCCGACGCCGTCCTGTACGCCTGGCATCCGGGCATCGAGGGCGGTGCGGCACTGGCGGATGTGCTGTTCGGGCACACCGAGCCGGGCGGACGGCTGCCGGTAACCTTCCCGCGCGCTACCGGACAGGTGCCGATTTACTACAATCGCAAGAATTCCGGGCGGCCGGTCACCGAGGATGGGGAATTCCGCTACCGCTACATTGACCTGCCCGATGGCCCGTTGTTCCCGTTCGGCTTTGGTTTGACCTACACGCAATTTGAATACAGCGACCTGCGCCTGAGCAGCCCGCGCCTCAACGGCAAATTGGAAATCCAGGCAACCATTACCAACACCGGCAGGTGTGTTGGCAGCGAGGTGGTGCAGCTGTACGTGCGCGATCGGGTCGGATCACTCACCCGTCCGGTGCGCGAGCTGAAGGGTTTTCAGCGCGTGCATTTACAGCCCGGTGAAAGCCGCCGGGTCGTCTTTACGCTCAGTGAGGAGCAGCTGGCCTTCACCCGCGCCGACGGCAGTTACGGCGTTGAAGCGGGGCTCTTTCAGGTGTGGATTGCCCCCCACAGTCAGGCCGGTTTGCAGGGCGAGTTCCGGCTGTAGGGTAGATGTCTGCCTTTCGCCTGTTTTCGTTGAGGCTGTGCGTTTGGACTTTATAGCTATAAGGTCTACCCTACAACAATGGAAGTAGACCCTTGTTTGATATTTGGGTAGACCTTTATCAATTTTCACAGCGTTATCCGTCAACCGCAAACGCTCATAAAGCCAAACCACATCCCTCTACATGGTTTGTCTGGATATTTTGGTTTATACTCCACTTCAAAGAAAATACAATTCGTAAGGACTTTTCCCATGCAAACCAGCCCCGCTTTCAAAATTTTTTCCCACAAAACCACCGCCATCCTCATGCTCGGCACAGCCGTATTCGGCTGGTTGATCAGCCTGTGCGGCTTGGTCTTGCTGTGGACGAGTTATCAGCCGGTTAAATCAACCGCAACAGAAGTCCTGGAAGTGACTGAGGGTGCACTGGAAGTATCCTCCCAAACCATCGTCCTGTTGGAAAATTCGCTCCTCGTATCTGAAGCCAGCCTCCGCGAGATGCAAACCACATTGAGCGGTTTTTCTTCGGTTATCGGTAACACCTCGACCGTACTGGAGGTTGTCTCACGGGTTTTGGGGGAAGAGTTGACCCAAATCCTGCGCGACACATCAAGCGGACTGGAGAGTTTGGAAACGACCTCGCGCCTGATTGACAACACACTCGGGTTTATTTCCTCCATTCCATTCATTGGTGGCAGCCAGTATCAACCCGATACTCCTCTGGCGGAAAGCGTTTCCAGTATCCGAAAAGACCTGGACGGATTGCCGCTGGCACTAAACAAAGTCAGCAGCGAGCTCAGCCAGACAGCCTCCAGCTTGCAGTCGCTTCCAGAGGCAATGGATAACCTATCCCTACAACTGACAGCAATCCAGGAAAACCTCAAAAAATCCAGAAATCAGCTGAATGAATATCACTTAATCATTCAGACCTACCAAAACAAACTGGAACGGTTCAAAAACAACCTGCCAGTTCTCCTTACTTCGTCCTACGTGGTCATAAGTGTACTGCTATTGTGGATTGCGCTTTCCCAGATTGGCCTGTTCCATCAAGGGATAGAGCACCTCACAAGATCAAGAAGAATCGCAAACCCGCAAGCAGACTCGCAGGAAAGCACGGATCAAAAATAAGCGCTGGTGACTTCTCGTCTCCGCCTCAAAAATTCCGAAACAGGAGGGAGTTATAATAATTATAAAATGTGGGTCTACCCTAATTTTTATCTCAAGCTCAAAAATATGTAAGAGTAGACCCTTAACAAGGAAATCATCAGAAAAAACAATCTTTTTTCGGTAGTCAGCCCAACCAAGGAAAGATCCAGATTCGGGAAACAGACCTCACGAATTATTCAATCGAATGCGATCTGCCAGCTGGCTTTATCCCACTACGATCCGGCTATTTTGGGGCTACCCACAACCAAAAATTCCTCCCAATACCTACCTATCCTGAAAACGCAAATCAAGCCTTAAAGTGGCATTTTCAAGATATCATATATCTCCATCCCCTCCCCCAAAGGGAAGCGCTAAAAACCCCATTTTAATCAATATTGGGTAGACCCATGAAATCACAGGGTCTACATTGAAGGGTAGACAAGAAGGTAGACCTTGACAAATATTAGGGTAGACGATTATAATATAAAATGTCTACCCTTGAAACGCAATCATTCCTTTTTCCGCGAGGTGAAGCATGATCGTTCTGGCGATCGTCAATCAAAAAGGGGGAGTGGGTAAAACGGTAACCGCCGTCAACGTGGCGCATGGCCTGGCGCTGCGCGGCTACCGCACGCTGATCATGGATCTGGACCCGCAGGGCAACGTTGCCGACTGTCTGGGTCTGCCATCCGGCAACGACCTGTTCCGCATTCTCTTCCCCGGCAATATCGTCCCGCTGGAAGAAGGGGTCTACCCTTCGGGTAGACCCAATTTGGACGTGGTGCGTTCCGACAAGTCCAGCGTCAGCCTGAAAACTGCCATCGGCTCGCTCTCCGACCGCCCGCGCGAATACATCCTCGACGATGTGCTGCAGGGGGCTGCGTACGATGTGGTCGTGCTGGACTGCGCCCCCAGCATTGACATTCTGCACACCCTGGCAATTGTCGCCTCGCATTATGTCCTCATTCCCACCCGGCTGGATCAGCTGGCAGTCAAAGGCGTGCGCGATATGCTCTACACCATCAAATCGCTGGCGCGCATCAGCACCTGCGAACTGGGCGCCATCATCCCCACCTTTTACGACCGAACCACCAACGAAAGCTACCTGCAGCTGCGCCATCTGGCCGAAAATTTCAAGGAATACGTCTGGCCGCCCATCCCCCAGGATGTGCTGTGCCGCGAGTCAACCCGCTTTGGCAAGACCCTTTGGGAATATGCCCCGACCGCCCGCGCGCTGGTCGGCTACAACGAGCGAAGCGGAAAAGCTGTGGGCGGCTACCAACAGGTCATTGATCGAATTGAGGAGGTAATCCTGCGATGAGCCCGGCAAGAAGAAATATCCCCCCGCAAAGCAGCCCGAATTTTGTGGATTTCGGGCAAGAACTGACCCAGTCCGACCCGGCCGTCAACCTGCTGCTGCAGCGCACCGAGCAGCGCCATCAAGAAGCGCGCCTTTCCCCCAAAGAGCGTGAAAAGAAGAAAAAAGAACGGGAGAAAATCCGCGCCCGGCGTCCGTTTCACACCACCTACGACATTCCGGTAGAATTGCGCGAGCGCATCAAAGAGCTGGCCGAAGCCCACGGTGTCCCCGCCAGCCAGATTGCCACGCTGGGATTGCTGCGTTTTGTGGAAGACCTGGCGCGTGGAAGGGTAGACCTTAACCGCTACAAAGCCCCATCCCGCAGCCCGCGTTACGATTTCAACCTGATTCTGCCGCTGGAGGAATTTCAGGCTACTTTTGGCAAACCCCAACGAAGACGGTAGAGTTTTTTCGATCAGACAATCCCTCAACTCCGTTCAGCCGGTAATGCTTCTATTTAGGGGCTTTCACGGCAAGTTTTCCAGGTCGTTTAAATCTTTGTATCGTCCGCTGGATCGCTTATTGATTTTCAAGCATTCAAGGCTGATCAGATTGACCGGTATTCCGTCTAACGGTTTGCGTTAGCCGCTGGTGGGCGGGCTGGGATTCGGCTGGGGAGCAGGAAAAGCCCGAAGCCAGAAAAATGCTCGAAAACGGCGCAGAATCCCACCAATCGGCTGCACGCTTTGTTAGGCATCTCATCGTGTTAAGACACCAATTGGAAGTAATTGACCTTTCATGTTTTTTGTGCAAGCCATCCACCAAGAAGATGCAATTGATAGATTCTCTCCATATTCACAAAACCTGCTTCTCCGAGTAATTCTACAATGCGTTCTTCGGGAATGAGTGAATCTTCAATTGTGGCTCGATGACGCACATTGTCGCGCGCCGTTTCTGGTAACCCCTGAAGTGTAACAAATTCAAGCCATGCTTCAAGCGCATTTTGTGCCTTCTGTGTACTTAAATTTCCATGTAATCCAAACAATACAAAACATCCACCTGACACCATTCTGCGCTGAATTCCTTCAAACAGGCGAAGTTTTGCGCCATTATCGGGCTGGAGATGCTCGACAAGAATACAGGTTGCGGCATTAAATCTAGGTTCATCAGGGAGCGCATCAACTGTCCCATGAACAAACTCCACGCGCTTCTCCATTCCGATAGCGTTAACTTTGTTGCGTGCAATTTCAAGCATTGGTTCGGCTGGGTCAACACCAACAAATGACCAATCAGGTTGATTAGTAGCAAATGAAGCCAAAGTTGCACCAGTACCACACCCAGCATCAAGTAAATGGACCGTTTGACCAAGATGGGTGCGCAAGTGCGACAAAATGATTAAGGGGATTTGCTCATACCCAGGAAATACTTTTGCCATCATGCCATCGTATTTGGTGGCATCTTCAAAACGTTTCTGAATTTCAACGCTCACAACATATCTCCTGTAAATAACGTGTATGTGATGGACATGTGACTAAGAAAGAGATGCCTAACTCGTCGGTGACTCGCTTGGCATAACACTCATCAAATGTCACACCCGAAATGGTAGTGATGATTTCAATCCGCACAGGCGGAACTCCCAGACGGACAACACGGTTTTCCTGAATGAACAGATCCGCCGTAAGTTCCGGAACATCAAAACCAAATTCCCTTAGCACAGCAACCAATTTTTCAGCATTTTCGCGACGGATAGCAATCCAGATATCCAGGTCAGCTGTAGCACGTGGATAGCCGTGGTAACCGACCGCATAGCCCCGATTACCAGATACTCAACTTGATTCTCGTTGAGCAATCTCAAAAAATCTTTGAAGTCGGGTGGCAGAAGGACAATAGCCATAAATCATCTGACCCATGAGTTCTACTGCACGCAAGCGCGCGTAGGGTGTTTGGGCAAGCCAATAACGCTTTTCGCTGGATTGGTCGAAAAGCGAAGAGACTTCAAAAGCGCGTCGGTCAACTCGATGGAAAAATGGGACATCCATACTTCTAAGTATATCAGTGAATTAAGCATCCACAAAATCAAACCGGTTTAAACCGCTCATGCAGCAGCACAAGCTGAGTGTAAAGACACCACAAGCAAGACATTCCTAATCCGACTTCTGGAAAGAGCGCAACAGGGACGATTAAGATAAAATGTCGTCACGGCATCCTATCCCGGCAGTTGGGCGGATTAAAATATTTACCGGTTGGCGCGCTTTGAGATAGAATGTGGTGATGACATTCTAACTCGCCCGCATCAGGAGGCACTTTACCGCATGTTGAGCATCTTGCAAGGTTTTCCATTCGAGTTTTACGGCGAAACGTACACCGCACTGCTGGCATCCGACCGTCAGTTTTACATCCGCCTCGACGAGATTTGCCACGCATTGGGGATAGACCCCAACAGCCAGCGCCGGCGCATCCAGTCCGACGAGGCCATCTCGGATAAACTGGTCAATATCGCCGTCGAAACCCCGTACCAGAACAGCACCCGCACGCGCGAGGTAGCCTTTCTCAACCTGCGCGCCCTGCCGTACTGGCTGGGGACGATTGACGCCAGCCGCGTGCGCGAGGAAATCCGCGCTAAGGTGATTCTGTTCAAGCGCGACTTTGCCGAAACCGCCTGGTTCGTCTACCGCGCCGATATTCTGCCGCCCGAACTGGCCGCCGAAGTGGAGCGTTTCGACACCCCGCAGGAACGCGAGCTGGCCGAGTTGATGGCCGATTTCCGCAGCCTGAAGAAAAAGGTGGACCTGCTCTCCGGTCGGGTGGAAAAAGAACTGGAACGGCTTGGCCTGAAAGTGGACGAACTGAACAGCCGTTACGCCGACATTCAAGCCAAAGTAGTGGCCGAAGCCGCCATCAACAGCCAGCAGGCGCGCCTGATTCAGCGCCTGATTCAGGAGGTGGGGGAAGCCATGTTCCAGTCCGGCAAAGTCAAGCCGCGCTCGCTGGCACATGCCCGCATCCAGCAGGAATTCAAAGATTACTTTCAGATTCACATTTACACCGCCCTGCCGGAACGCCGCCTGCAGGAAGCGGTGGACTTTCTGGCTAGCCGCTGGCGGCATTACAAACCCGGTCAGCCGCTGCCGGCGGTGTTTCATTCGGGCAGCCAGCCCTCGCTGGGTTAACAGAACACTTACCGGTTTACACCCACTTACAATCACTTACAACAATCCGCCCGCTCACTTACCACTTACCCCCCCTTAAAGGGGGGTAAGTGTGAGTGGGTAGTGTTTCGAGGGGGTCAATAGAGTGCTGGATCGTTATCCAGAATCAAATTGAAGACCTGAAACGCTATTCAACCGGTGATTTTGGGGGTAAAATCGGTTAAATTCGGGTAATTGGTGGGCGATTCCATATTGACTCGCAAATGATTCTTGTATAAACTAGTTTACAAGAACCAAAGTCCCGTTTCATCCGTTTTTATTCTCAAAGAGGGTGTTTGAAACCATCATGGCGAGATTACGAGATCCCCAAAGGCGCATCATCCTGCGCGATTTAGGTTTTTCGGAAGAACCCTTTTCCCGCTCGGCGGATCCGCGTTTTTTGTATCTTTCTGCCCAGCATGGCGATGTGCTCGACCGCATTCAGGAGGTCATCGAAGAGCGGCGCGGTCTGGCGGTGGTGGAAGGCGGTTTTGGGGTGGGCAAAAGCACCATTGCCCGCCGGCTCGAATCCATTTACCGCGCTTACCCGCAGGATTTCAGCGTGGTCTTTGTCCACACCGCCGCTTATGAATCGGAGTATGCCGCGCTGCTGGATGTTTCCTACGCGCTCAATCTGGAGCGGCGCAAGGGCATGACCATGCAGTGGCGCGAGTTCGAGGGCTTTCTGGTGGATCAGAAAGAGCAGGGGCGCAATGTGGTCATGATTCTGGACGACGCGCAGTTGATGTCGCCGGGCTCGCTTTCGCTGGTGCATCACATCTACAATTTCGACATCTCGCAAAAACTGGCGCAGGTGATTCTGTTCGGTCAGCCGGAAGTGCAGCGCATCTTCAATCTGCGTCCGGAGGTGCTTTCACGGGTGGACTCGTGGTTCCGACTCAACCCGCTTTCGCTGGAGGATACGCTGGAACTGATTCGCTTCCGCTGCGCGGTAGCCGGGCGCAAAGACCCGCTCCTGACCCAGTCGGCCTTCCTCGCTGTCTGGCAGGCAACCCACGGCATCCCGCGCGAAATTGTCAGCCTGTGCTCCAAAATCATTGACCACATGGGCGCCATGAACCGCAAGGTGGCCGATATGCCGGTGGTCGAAGCTGCCCTGAAGGACTATGTTGCCCAGCAGAATCTGGTGGTTAACCAGGCGGGGGATGGGATGGAAAATGGGTGAGAAGGGGTTGAAATTTCGTGTAACCAATTGGGTTAATTTCATGGCTAAGAAAATAAATTATTTTTATGGCTAAGAAAATCGCTTCAACCAACCGCAAGGATCAAACCGACGTCTATCCGTGGCTGCGTTTGCTGGAAATGGAAGTGCAGCCCATCGAGCATGCCCAACCGCGCCGCGGACGCGGACGGCCGCCCAACGTCTTCCGCCGTAAACCGGTCCACATCACCCTGACGGATGACGAACTGGAAGCGCTGGATGCGATTGCCAATCTGCTTTCGGAACGCTTCGGTACCCGCCTCCACCGCGGGCATGTGATTGCCTTTCTGGTCTTTTACCTGCGCAGTCAGTTGCTGCAGGGCAACGATATTGCCCTCCCCGCAGAGGTGAACACCTTATCCGACCTGGCAAGATATGTGGATAAACTGAAAGGGTGATTGAAATTTAGAAAAAATGTTCTATAATAATATCGCCGATTTTTTCATACCCAACCGTTCTAAAACGAACCAGCCGGCGCGGGCAGGCGCAGGCTGGGGGACAGGATGTTTCAGCGCACAAGGAGCACTGAAAGATGGACAAAACTATTCTACCACATTCCCCGGCTCAAAACAATCACTTTCGGACAAAACCAGTACAATTTATTGAGGCACTTCGGCTGACGGCTGGTTGAGGGGGACTGGGATGGACGATTTGCCTTTTACCCTGCCGGTTCGCTCTGCGCTGGCGCAATTTCAGGTGCTGAATGACGATGAGAAGCGCCAGTTTTACTGGGCGCTGCAAAATCCCAGCCGCACCCGCCAGGAAGTGAGCGAGCAGCCCTCCAGCGCTGACCCGTGGCAGGTGTTCACCCTGGCGGATGCCTATCAGGAGCGCCCGCCGGTGGAGTATGTTGCCGGCCGTTTGTTTGCCCTGCCTTCGCTCAACATCCTGTACGGCGCGCCCGGCACGCTCAAATCGTTTTTGCTGGCGGATCTGGCGGTGTGCGTGGCCGGTGGGCTGGAATGGCTGCCGCCTGCGCCATGGCTGAACAGTTCGCGCGGCAACGCCGCCGGACGCGGCATCCCTACCCGCCAGCGGGCGGTCATGTGGCTGGATTTTGACAACGGCCGCCGCCGTACCCACGACCGCTTCGGTGCACTGGGACGGGCACGCGGTCTGCCGCCGGATGTGCCGCTCTATTACTATTCGATGCCCACCCCCTGGCTGGACGCCAGCGACAAAGCCTCGGTGGGGGCGCTGGCGGCGCGCATCCGCGAGTTTGGCGTGCAGCTGGTGCTGATTGACAATCTGGGCGTCATTTCCGGCGACGCCGAAGAAAACAGCGGCGACATGGCCAAGGTCATGTCCGAATTCCGTCAACTGGCGGAAGAAACCGGCGCGGCGGTGGTGCTGGTGCATCATCAGCGCAAGAGCAACGGATCGCTGGGGCGGGCGGGGGATACCCTGCGCGGGCATTCCAGCATCGAGGCGTCGCTTGATCTGGCCCTGCTGGTGGACCGTGAAGACCTGGCCGATACGGTCACCCTGCGCGCCACCAAAGTGCGCGGCGCGGATGTGCTGCCGTTTTCGGCGGTCTTCACCTACGAAAACCGCGCCGACGGCGAACTATATAAAGCCAGTTTTTACGGCATTGCTGCGGAGGATATGCGCAGCGGCGGGGCAATCGAACGTGAGATTTTCGCCGCGCTGGGCGCGGCCGCCATGAACAAAACCGATCTTGCCAAACGGGTCAAAGAAGCCCTGCCGGAAGTGGGCATCAACCGCATCCGCGATTACATAGACCGGCTGGCGGCCAGCCAGCGGTTGAAGGTTGCCAGCGGGCGCAACAACACCGAGCGTATTTATCAGCTGGCGGATTGACGAAGGGAAAGGAGGCCGCTCGACCGCTATTCCGCTCACTTACGGTTTTACAACCCCCGGTGTAAGTGACTGTAAGGGGTAAGTGGGTGTTGGAAAAATTCTTGAAAATTTTTCGTAATTTTCGGGAAAAGGGCGTATTTTCGGGAAAAAAATGAAAATTTTTTTGGAAAATTTGGACAAAATTCCCCGCCGGTTGTTTCTGTCACTTACGGTTTTACGGCTTTTATCGTAAGTGATTGTAACTGGAATTAATGCGTATAGCCGATAATTTTTGTTTTTCAGAATGAAATCCATAGACCTTTCCGCCCTCAAACTGCAAATTGACCTGCTGGCGCTCGCCTCGGCGCACACCAGCCTGCAGCGGGTGGCTGCCAGCGGGGGAGGGGAGTGGGCCGGCGCCTGTCCGTTTTGCGGCGGCAGGGACCGCTTTCGCGTGCAGCCCCATGCGCGGCCCGAGCCGCGCTGGTTATGCCGCCACTGCACCGACGGCAAGTGGCAGGATGCCATTGCTTTTGGGCAGCGGCTTTACCCCCACCTCACCTTCCGTGAAGTGTGCGAACGGCTTTCCGGCGGGCGGCTCACCCTGCGCAGCGCCCAATCCCGCCCGCAGCCGGTGATTCAGCCGGCCTACGCCCCGCCGCTGGAAGAATGGCAGCAGCAGGCGCGCCGGGTGATCGAGCGCGGACAGGAAAATTTGTGGAGCCGCGCCGGCAGTGCCGCACGGCGCTACCTACAGGCGCGCGGGTTTAAGGAAACTACCTTGCAGGTGTGGAAATTGGGCTATTCGGATGGCTTTCAAATCGGGCAGATGGTCGTTCCGCGCGGGGTGGTCATCCCCTGCATCACCGGCGGGCAGGTGTGGTATTTGAAGATTGCCCTGCTGCCGGGTCAGCCGATCCGCTGCCCGCGCTGCGGGTCACCGGCGCGGGCGCGTCAGCCCTGCCTGGCCTGCGGCACGGTCAGCAAATACCGCGGGGTGAGCGGCAACCGCACGGCAGCCATCTTTGGCGGCGACCAGCTGATCAACGCGGCCCAGGCGTTGTTTGTCGAAGGCGAGTTCGACGCGCTGATCGCCTGGCAGTCGCTGGCTGGCGAGATGCCGGTCTGCACGGTGGGCAGCGCTTCCAACCGTCTGGATCTGGCTGCCTGGGGGCCGTATCTGCTCACGTTGCAACGCCTGTATGCGGTTTACGACCCGGATGCCGCCGGGGAAAGCGGGCGGCGCTGGCTGGAAGGGTTGAGCGAACGCACCCGCCCGCTGCACCTGCCGCCAGGGGTCAAGGATGTCAACGATTTCATCCTGCAGGGCGTGGATTTTGTGGGGTGGCTGCACTCACAAATAACGAAGGTGTAGAATTAAGTATCTCTCAACTTCAACCACTCCCCATGACCCTGAAATACCTGCTCACCTTTTCCTCGCCCAATGCCTTGCGTCTTGATATCAGTGGAGGCAAGGGCGCTAATCTGGCACGACTCACTCAGGCAGGTTTGCCGGTACCGCCGGGGGTAATTTTGAGTACGGCAGCCTACCGTATATTCGTTGAGGTGAATCAGCTGGCCGGAGTGCTGACAGAAGCACTGACAGCAAATCCCGACATACCCCTGAACGCTTTGGAAGATCTGGCCACGCGAATCCGTCAGCGGTTCGCAGCGGCGGTGATGCCTGCGGATGTGATTGAGGAGATTGGCAAGTGGTATGCTCAGGCCGGCAGGCCGCTATTGGCGGTGCGATCCTCAGCCACTACCGAAGACCTGCCCGGTCTTTCCTTTGCCGGGCAGCAAGATACCTTCCTGAACATCCGTGGCGAAGCACAACTGCTCAGGGCAGTTGTGGATTGCTGGAGCAGCCTGTGGACGGCGCGTGCCATCAGCTACCGACTTCACCACGGCGTGCCTCAATCTGATCTGGCGTTGGCGGTTATTTTACAAACCATGGTGCAAAGCCGTGTTTCCGGGGTCATGTTCACCGCAAACCCGCTCAGCGGAGCGAGGAACGAGGTGGTCATCAATGCGGCTTTTGGGCTGGGGGATGGGCTGGTTTCGGGGCGCGTTGAACCGGATGAGTATCGGGTGGAGATGGTAACCCAAAGACTGTTGACCAAAACGCTTGGATCAAAAGGCGGGCAGGTTCAAGAGCATTCTCCGGGGGCATCTTCCCTCATCGCTGCCACGCAAGCCTTGCCGGATGAAGCGATTTTCAGTCTGGCGCAACTGGGCAAACGAATTGAGGCACTCTACGGTGTTCCGCAGGATATCGAATGGGCATGGAGCGAAGGCAATTTTTATGTCCTGCAATCTCGCCCGATAACTTCGCTCTATCCGCTTCCAGAGGGGCTGCCGGTAAAACCGTTGCATGTGCTGTTTTCTTTTGCTGCAGTGCAGGGCGTGTTTGAACCGATCACACCGCTGGGGCGTGAAATCATCCTTCAACTTTTCGGATCTGGGGCGCGCTTGTTGGGCTATCGCTTCGATCCGCAAAATCAGCGGACGTTGTTTGTAGCCGGCGAGCGCCTGTGGGGGAACACGACTCCCATCTTAAACACCCATCTCGGTAGGAGAGTCGTTCCAGCCGTGATGGGGTTTGTAGAGCCTTCCGCCCGCCAATTCATGCTTCAGTTGCTGGAAGAACCGGAAATCGGCCAGGATGCTCCCATCCGCCTGAAGACCCGTCTGCATCTGATGCGCTTTGCCGTGCCAGTGCTGATAAATATCCTGCTCAACCTGGCAGCCCCCGACCGGCGGCGGGAATCCATTCTCAAACGGATGGAATCCATGCTGGTTAATCTGGAAAAAGACCTGGCGGGGCTTCCAGAGCAGCCCACCGCCCGACTGGCCGGGCTGGTGGAGCGAATCACCACCTTTTTTCAAAAATTGCCGGGTGGTTTGCGCCAGTTGGTGGCAATGGTAGCCAGTGGCGTGGCCAGCCTGAATCTGGTACGGCTTCTGGCGGCGCATGACTCGGGTGAGGATCGCACCAGTGACTCATCCAGCTGGCAACAGCGCGTGCTGGAATTAACCCGCAGTCTGCCGCACAACCCGACCACCCAAATGGACTTACATCTGTGGACCATTGCCCGAGCCATCCGTCAGGATATGGCGGCACGCAGGGAGATTGAGAGCCATTCCAGTCTGGTCTTATCGGAAAAGTATCGGGTCGGGGAGCTTAATGCACTTACCCGCTCGCTGCTGGATGAATTTTTGAAACGCTACGGACGGCGTGGATTGGGGGAAATTGACATTGGGCGACCGCGCTGGAAGGAAGACCCGACCGGCTTGTTTGACCTCTTAAAGACCTTCTTGCGTATGGAAGATGATGACACTGCACCAGACCGGGCTCATTCAAAGGGTCAGGAGGTTGCCCAGGCAGCCGTTCGTGCTTTATGTGATGACGTTCGGAACAAGCCTGGAGGCTGGCTGCGGGCCGGGTTGGTTCGTTTTCTGGCTTCCCGGGTTCGGGCCTGGATGGGTTTGCGTGAGTATCCCAAGTATTTTCTCGTGCGGGCCTTTGGCGCTTTCCGCGAGGTTTTGCTGCAAACCGGCGACGCATTGTATCGGCAGGGTTTGTTGCAGCGTGCGGATGATCTGGTATTTTTGAAATTGCCTGAACTGCGCCAACTGGCTGAAAATCCAGCTGACCCGCAGTGGCGGGCGTTAATTGCACAGCGCCGCATGGCATTTGACTATGAGGTGCACCGCCGCCAGGTACCGCGGGTTTTACTCAGCGATGGGCGTGCTTTTTATGCCGGTGTTGGCGGAAATGGGGAAAGCAGTCGGGTTTTATGGGGAAGTCCGGTGTCACCGGGGGTTGCAGAAGGGCTGGTCAGGGTGGTTACAGACCCCCGCAGTGCGAACCTGCAGCCGGGTGAGATCATGGTCTGCCCGGGTACCGACCCCACCTGGACGCCACTCTTTCTGACCGCCGGCGGGTTGATTATGGAAATGGGCGGGCTGATGACCCACGGGGCGGTGGTAGCGCGCGAGTACGGTTTACCGGCAGTGGTCGGTGTAGATCAGGCTACCCGGCGGCTGCGCACAGGTCAGCGAGTGCGCCTGGACGGCTCCAGCGGGCGGATTGATCTGCTAGGGGATGACGGAGCCAAAGTCTGATTTTTTTTCATATTTCAAAATGTCTGTCATGCAAAAATTTTTTAAACAAACGAAATTCACTTATAAGGATAAAGAAATGCTTACACAGGGAAAAAAGGGAACAGGTTCCGCCGTTCGGAAATGGTGGTTGAAGAATATCAGCAGTTTAGTCCTTGTGGGGATTGTTTTATTGGGGGGTTCAGGTCAGTTCGATTGGGCAATGGCGTGGGCGTATTTAGCCGCAATGGGCATGATCATGATCGCCAATGCCGTTGCAATGGATCCGGCTTTGCAGGTTGAGCGATCTGAGCTTCAATCAGGAACAAAAAAGTGGGATGTTGTTCTTGCCAGTTTTGTTGCCATTGGGGGACCCATACTGATTTGGTTAACAGCGGCGTTGGATCATCGCTTTGGATGGACAAAAGTGACTTTGCCGGTCCTGCAAGTTGTGGCTTTTATTTTCTTTGTGTTGGGTTCGCTGATTGTTACCTGGGCAATGTCCGCAAATCGGTTCTTTTCTGCTACCGTACGAATACAGGAGGATCGCAACCAACAAGTAGTCAGAACTGGTCCGTATCGTTATGTAAGACACCCCGGTTATCTGGGGGCTATCCTTGCCATGTTGATGACGCCGCTTGCCCTTGGCTCCTTCGTTGCGCTCATACCGGCTTTGGTAGTTGCAAGTGGATATGTTCTCAGAACGTACCTGGAAGATAAGGTGTTGCAAGAAGAACTTCAGGGATATAAAGAATTTGCAAATGAGGTGCGTTATCGCCTTTTACCGTTAATTTGGTAATCGTCCACGTTCCTCAACATACTCGTTTGCCTGCCAGTTTTTTTTCGCTTCGCCCGGTGAAGACCTTACCATTCACAAATAAAAATTGAACTGTGCATGGGGGAGGAGGGGCATCAAAAAACCCTCTCGCCGGAGAGGGTTGACAGTAAGCGAAACCACAGCGGTTTTATTCTTCCCTCCGCCGGAATTACCCGGATCAGGTTCTGCGGGTCGAGGACTGGACGGTCCTCCTCTCAGCCCGGCCGCACCGGGCTCCCCGTTGTTATTGAATATTATACCCGCCGGATGCGGCGAGTCAATCCTGCAAATAATATTTTAATGGTGATTCCACGGCGGATTTTGGCGAAAACCCCGATTAGCGTCCGTGCCTGGGGTGATGATAGACCCAAACGAGTCGTTGTGCGGGTTGCCGTCGAAATTATTGGGGTTCATTTGGTTGCTGAGTTGTCTCAGGATGTAAAGCCTCATCATCTTATCTTCCGTGCTGAGCTCATCGGGGTCGTCAGGGGTTTGCTGCGTGGCATTATCTTCTTTTACCATGCGATTAATGAGGATATATGTAATGATGACTGATATTGCTACAAATCCGAAACAAACTTCCATGATTTTCCCTCCTTTGGTTTGTTCAAGGTTGATTATACAGTATTTTCAGGTAAAACTGCAAGCAGGTGGGTGGTAGTTCGGCGGCGCTTACGGCTTACCCTGAAACGTTGTTCTGGAAAAAGGTGTCTGCGTCTTTGTGCTTGGGGGTTCAGTCCAGCTCCATCCGCAGCCGGCAGAAGCCCAAATGAGATGATTCTCGCAAAAAAATCCCTCTTGACTTTCGCTTTCAATTTTGATATAAAATGTCCAATCATTCATACCAGAATGGCTGTGAAGGGAAAGAGTACGCTTTAGCCGCGGCGGCACAGAGAGCAGGGGTCAGGTGAAAGCCCTGCCCGTCCCGTAAGGCGGAATGGTTCCCGGAGCCGCAGGGTCAAAGGCTGTTACGCCGAGTATCCCGCGCCGGAGCTGCCACCGTTATCAGGGCAAAGGGTATCACCGGTTCATGCAACCGCGTACCCCACGAGTGAGGCTGGCTTCTTTCCCCGTCGTGTTCACTACGGGGTTTTTCGTTAAAATCCCATCACCAGCCTAAATTGGGTGGCACCGCGAGAAACCTCTCTCGTCCCAATGGACGGAGAGGTTTTTTGGATTAATGTGAATTGGAGGTGATGATCGCATGTTGAACAACCGCCCGCTCAACCCGGCCCTTCAGGTGGACCAGCATCCTTCGGCGCCGCTGGTGCGTACCCTGCCGGCCGACCTGGAAACGCCGGTTTCCATCTATCTTAAACTGGCGGATGGCAGCCCTTCCTTCCTGCTCGAATCGGTTACCGGCGGCGAGCAGGTTGCCCGTTATTCGTTCATTGGGGTGCGCCCCCGCCGTGTCTTTCTTTTGCAGGGGGATCGGCTGATCGTCCGTGAGGCGGACGGCCGTCAGCACAGCCGCGCCGGCAACCCTTTTCAATGTCTGGAGGAGGAATTTCGCGCCCTTCAGCGTCCGGCAGCCCCGGGAATGCCGCGCTTCAGCGGCGGTCTGGTTGGCTATTTGGGCTACGAGATGGTGCGCTGGTTCGAAGCGGGGGTCAGCCGCCTCCCGCTTCAAAACCAGATGCCCGACGGCGTGTTTTTGGAGGCCGACAGCCTGGTTGCATTTGACCATGCCTTCGGCAAGGTGATGCTCATCGTCCACCCCGACCTTTCGCTGCCCGAACCGCACCGCCAGCGCGAGGCCCTGCGCCGCCTGAATGAACTCCACAGCCGGATCAACCGGCCCCTGCCCGCCCTGCCGTCTGCTTCGGCTGCCGGTATTTTCCCTTCCGACTGGCTTTCCATGCCGCGGGATGCCTTTTTAAGTGCGGTGGAACAGGCAAAGGAAGCCATCCGCGCCGGTGAGATTTTTCAGGTGGTACTTTCGCAGCGCTTTACCCGTTCCACACCGGCACGGCCGTTTGAAATTTACCGCGCTTTACGCCGTCTCAACCCCTCGCCGTATATGTTTTACTTCGATTTTGGCGGTGCGGCGGGTGGGCAGCCGCTGCGGCTGATCGGCGCTTCGCCGGAAATGCATGTGCGTCTGAGCGGTGCTACTGCCACGCTGCGTCCCATTGCCGGTACGCGCCCGCGCGGAGCCACCCCGCAGCAGGATATGGAACTGGAACAGGATTTACTGGCTGACGAAAAAGAACGCGCCGAACACATCATGCTGGTTGATCTGGCGCGCAACGATCTGGGCCGGGTGTGCGAAATTGGCAGTGTGCGGGTGCGCGAGCAGATGACCATTGAACGCTACTCGCATGTGATGCACATTGTCTCGCAGGTGGAAGGCCACCTGCGCCCGGCGGCGAATGCCTTTGAACTCATGCGTGCCACCTTTCCGGCCGGTACGGTCAGCGGGGCTCCCAAAGTGCGCGCCATGCAAATCATTGCCGAACTGGAAGCCCAGCCGCGCGGCGTTTATGCCGGGGCGGTGGGTTACTTTGCCTATGACGGCAGCATGGATACCTGCATTGCCATCCGCACGCTGGTCATGCAGGGCGAGCAAATTGCCCTGCAGGCCGGGGCGGGGATCGTAGCCGATTCTCAACCCGAACGGGAGTACGAGGAAACACTCAACAAGGCGCGCGCCCTGGCGCAAGCCGTTGAAATTGCCGAACGAAAGGAGACCGATGATGTTGCTCATTCTCGATAATTACGATTCCTTCACCTACAATCTCGCTCAACTCTTCGGCGAGCTGGGCGAGCAGGTACAGGTGGTGCGCAGCGATCAGGTCAGTCTGGCGGATGTGCTCGACCTGCACCCGCAGCGGATTGTCATTTCGCCCGGGCCGGGCGGACCGCAGGATGCCGGCATCTCATCGGAAGTGATCCGCAGGCTGGGGGGTGTCATTCCCATTTTGGGGGTTTGTTTGGGGCATCAGTGCATTGGTGCGGTGTTTGGCGGCCAGGTGGTTCGTGCGGCGCGGCTGATGCACGGCAAAACATCGCAGATTTTCCACAACGGTGAAGACCTTTTTGCCGGCCTGCCCAACCCGTTTGAAGCCACTCGCTACCACTCCCTGATGGTTGCCGAGCCGCTGCCCGAAGCACTGATGCCGACCGCCTACAGCGAAGCCGGTGAATTGATGGCGCTCCGCCATCGTTCGCTGCCCATTTTCGGCGTGCAGTTTCATCCCGAATCCATACTGACCTCAGCCGGAAGGCAAATTCTGGACAATTTTTTGAAATTAACCGTCAACCAGCCGCTTTATTCATAATGTCTCTTTTTGGAGGTAGATCATGCTCAAGCCGTATCTTGCCAAAGTGATGAATTATCAACACTTGACCGCCGCGGAAGCCGAACAGGCCATGCACATCATCATGAACGGGGAAGCCACACCGGCGCAAATTGCCGGTTATCTGGTGGCTTTGCGCATGAAAGGCGAAACGTCGGAGGAAATTCTGGGCAGCGCCCGCGCCATGCGCGCTCATGCCCGCCGCGTGAACGTTCCCGGCGCGCCGCTGGTGGATACCGCCGGGACCGGCGGCGACGGCGCCCACACCTTCAACATCTCCACCGCGGCTGCCTTTGTCATCGCCGGCAGCGGACGGCGGGTTGCCAAACACGGCAACCGCGCCGCCTCTTCGCGCTGCGGCAGCGCCGATGTGCTGGAAGCATTGGGAGTGCGCATTGACCTTTCGCCTCAGCAGGTGGCGCAGTGCATCGAAGCGGTGGGCATCGGCTTTCTGTTTGCGCCAAACTTTCACCCGGCGATGAAACATGCCGTCGGCCCGCGCCGCGAGCTGGGTCAACGCACCCTGTTCAACCTGCTCGGCCCGCTCACCAATCCGGCCGGGGCTGCCTATCAGCTGCTCGGCGTTTATGACGCTGCCCTGGTTTCCACCCTGGCGCAGGTGCTGATGGAACTGGGCGCGGCCGGCGCGATGGTCGTCCACGGCTACGGCGGGCTGGATGAACTTTCCACCGGCGGCCCGAACCGCATCAGCCAGATGGCCGGCAGTCGGGTGGACACCTACGAACTGGATGCCGCCGATTTGGGGCTGCGCCGCGCTGCTCCCGAGGATCTGCGCGGCGGGCAGCCGCAGGAAAACGCCGCCATCCTGCGCGCCATTCTCGAAAACCGCGATGACAGCCCGCGCCGTGATGTGGTGCTGCTGAACAGCGCCGCCGCCATTGCCGCCCAAAGCGGCGATCTGCACAGCGCCCTGCAGGAAGCCGAACAGTCGCTTTCCAGCGGTGCAGCCCTCCAACGGCTGGAAGCGCTCATCTCCTTCAGTCAAGAGGTGGCGGCATGAACCGCCTCGAAGAAATCATTGCCCATAAGTGGGCGGAAATTGGCCGGCGGCAGCGGCTGCGGCCGATGGAGGAGCTGGAAACTGCCGCGCTTGCTGCCCCGCCCCCGCCTTCGTTTGCGGCAGCTTTGCGCCGCCCGCCCGGCAGCCCCGTCCGCCTGATTGCCGAAATTAAGCGCGCTTCTCCCTCGCGCGGAGCGCTGGCGGCACAGCTTGACCCCCTCCGACTGGCAGAAATGTACCGGCAGAACGGCGCGGCAGCCATCAGTGTGCTGACCGACAGCCGTTTCTTTTCCGGGAGTATTGCCGACCTGCGCGCCGTGGCTGCCCTGCCCGACTCCCCGCCGGTGTTGTGCAAGGATTTCATCCTATCGCCGTATCAGATTCTGGAGGCGCGCGCTGCCGGCGCCTCTGCCGTGCTGTTGATTGCCGCCTGCCTCACGCCGGCCGATTTGAAGCGCCTCTACGATTTCACCCGTCAGACCGGAATGGATGCGCTAATTGAGGTTCACTCCCTGCCGGAACTGGAGGCCGCCCTGTTCTGCCGGCCGCAGGTGATTGGCGTCAACAACCGTGACCTGCGCAGCTTTGAAGTCAACCTGCAAACCTCCCTGACGCTCATTCAACACCTCCCGGCGGAAATGGTGCGGGTGGCGGAAAGCGGCATTCACAACGCTGAAGACGCGCGGCGGCTGGCGCAAGCCGGTTTTGATGCCCTGCTGG
>Ga0101944_10002878_pt1 | contig 26030 bp, 23 predicted proteins | sample DewCreD2012metaG_FD_75245 | JGI IMG/M metagenome (GOLD analysis project Ga0101944, IMG submission 75245) | Hot spring sediment bacterial and archeal communities from British Columbia, Canada, to study Microbial Dark Matter (Phase II) - Dewar... ... | reverse complement strand
CCAGGCCGCCCGCCTCCGGAGAGATGACCCCTTCGGGGAAAATTCCCACCGTGCGTCCCTCTTTCAGATAACGGATACCCTGCTCCAGCGCCTTTGTGCCCCTGCCGCATTCCACACAGATCTGCCCGGACATGCGCAGAGAAGCCCCCACCACCGGGATTTTAAAAAGGGTATCGAGGATCAGCGTGCTCACCTGCTCAGGCACCAGCGTGGTAAGCAGGAAAGGATCGACCGTGCTCGGGTGGTTGGGCGCGAGGATCTTGGCCCCGGCTGGCAGTGGAACCTGGAAGAGGATATCCGTACGGTAGAATACCCGCCGCGCCAGGCTGACGATGAGCCTTCCAAGGTGGTACCAGATGCGTTCGAAAAGTCTTAAGGGAGATGAAAAACGAAACGGAATCAGAGTCAAAATGATATGCTGAGCGTTCAATGCGCTGTCCTTCGTACCGGCAATTCATCCAAACGCCTGCAGCATACCCGGAAAGTGGAGCAAGTCAACCGAGAAATGAATGGGCGGATCGGAATGCCGTGATGAAAAAAACGGATGTTTCCCCTTCCCACACTGCTCCACGTTGGTGGGAAGTTACTCATTATAACCCTGATTCCTCCCCGCCGTTACGGGAATCCACCTTACAGAATCCTGACGGAGCAATCCCTGTTCGCGGGCAAGCAGGTATTTCTCGATTTCCTCCGCCACCAGGCGCGCCCCCACCCGATTGAGGTGCACTGCATCGGTGAGCAGGGTAAAACCCTTGCGGGCCGAAAAATTATGGAAGTCTTCCGCGGTGAAAAGCCAGCGCAGGGCAAATTCAATTGTCATAAAGGCCGAGCCATGATACACCCGGGCCGGGCGGCGCCCGTTGGCGTGCAGGTAGGCAGCCATGCGTTCGAAGACCGGCACATAAGCCACCTGGTGGGTGGCGCAGATGCGCCGCACGGCCGCGTTATACACTCGCACCAGGGCCATCGGCGCCGACTGCATCGCCTCGCCCAAGGGGGGAATCGAGGCCAGGGCAATATCTGCCCGGGTGTGTTCCTTCAGGTAAACCACCAGCCGGGTGAGGTTGGCAGTCGACTCAGGGATACCGGGCCGATGCGTCATGCCTTTGATGAGAGCGAAGAACAGGGCGCTGAACGGGCGAATGGTGGAAATGATGTCGTTCGTGCCGATGAGGATGGTGATCACATCTGGCTGGAGAGCCGCCACCCGCTTCATACGGCGCAACAGGTTAATGGTGAGGTCGCTGTTGACCCCCCGGTTGATGAATCGGTAATGCTGCAGGGTAGGGCGATCGGCCAGCACTTCTACATAGCTGGCGCTCACCTGGCCGCGAGTGATGCTATCTCCAAAGCAAACGACGGTCTGCATCCTACATCCAGTCCACTCTTGAATGGGTCGCTCAGGAGCCCGCCGCTCCGGGGCGGCTTTCTCTCCCGACGAAATTCCCTGGTCTGATTATACGATGAAAGCGATAAAATAACCCGAAGATAACCTGCAAAGAGGATCGGTTTATGCTATAGTATTTATCATACCGCATCTCTTCCGGTGCGGGGCGATCTTGCGTTTTACAGAGCGGGTGTGAAGAATCTGCGCAGCCTCCTGTGGGTCTCGCTGGCTGCCTTCCTGATTCTGGGGGGGTGGCTGATTCATGCTGGCACCCGGCCAGAGCGTGTATTCGCGCAGGGAGCCCCTCCTGCCGAAGAACCGCCCGTGCGAAAGGCGACCATCACCTACACCTTCACCCGCACCTTCTGGTGGCTGGTGGAGTGGGAAGACAACGAAGTCTTCTGCCGCCTGGCGGTGGAACACGAAGGACTGCCCACCTACAACGAAATCGAAGGCCTGTGCGGGAAGAAAACCGCCGAATACTGGCTGAAGAGCCAGCCCTGCAACCTGGCCGAGACCCCCACCAACCGCTGTCCGGGGTTGTATCTCCTTGAAATGGGCTCTGAACCCGGCTCACGCCAGATCGAAGTGGAACTGCCCATACCCGAAGTGTGGGTCAGCCTGGATGGCTGCGACCCCCTCCCCGGCGAACGGAAGTGCACCCGCCTGCCCAATTTGCTCTTCACTGCCGTGGAGCCGCTCCCCAACGAGACGATTATCTCCATCCAGGGGACGTTCAACGGCGAACCGTTCTCGTGTATGGGGGCTGAATGCCGCCTGCCCCTACAACCCACCCCCATGGAAGGGATAACGGTTGAATTCTGGGCCGATTCCAGCTTTGGCGATTCCAGCCAGCGGTACACCGCCCGCGTTCGGCTGGTGCCCTGGGGCGATTTCATGAATCCCGATGGAGGCTCCACCGACCCCGGCACCTGGTATGTGGATGTGCTCAGTACGCAATGGATAGGCGCGCGGATTGCTTCCTGTGCCGTCAGTTGGGACGCCTTCCCGCCGACCGAGGGCCTGCCCGACTGGCTGACCACCCCCGAATCGCCTGAGGGTCTGACCTCTAGCATCCCCTATGCCTACCTGGCCGGGAACCTGATTGCCCAGGGCGTGGTAGATGTGCGCGCCTGCGCCGATGGCGGCTTGACCGCCGAAGGGACGGCCTCCTCCTGCGGCCTGGAGGCCGCAAAACCGGCCGTCGAAGAATGGCAAAACCAGTTCGACTCTTTGATCTATGATATTGCCCTCAAGACCGAGGTGCCGGCGCAATTGCTCAAGAATCTGTTCAGCCGCGAAAGCCAGTTCTGGCCGGGCGTCTTCCGCAACGGGGACGATGTGGGATTGGGTCAATTGACCGAAAACGGAGCCGATACTGCCTTACTGTGGAATCGCGCCTTCTTCGACGACTTTTGCCCCTTGGTGTTGGATAAAAAAGCCTGCGAGAATACATCCTATAGCGGCTTGAGCGAGTCGAACAAGAAATTGCTGCGCGGCGCGCTGGTTGCCAGCGTGGATGCCACTTGCGCCAAATGCCCGTTAGGAATAGACCTTTCGCGCGCCAACTTCAGCGTCTCGGTCTTTGGGCGCACCCTGTTGGCAAACTGCGAACAAACCGGAAAAATCGTCCAGAACGTGACCGGCAAATCGGCCGGGCGAACGTTGGATTATGAGACACTCTGGAAACTGACTTTGGTCAACTACAATGCCGGTCCGGGCTGCTTGAGCGAGGCCTTCGAACAGGCTTCGCAGGTGGCAAGCGCCGAAACGCCCCTCGGCTGGGACCTGGTGGCGCAAGCCCTCGACCCGGCCTGCCGCGGCGCCATCGAGTATGTGGAAGATATCAGCAAGCCGCAGCCTGCCTCAACCTCCGCCCCGGATTCGGGGGATTAGTTGCTTTGAAATTGCGCTGAACTGCGTGGGGCGGATTAACAATCCGCCCTATTTTTTTTGAAGCACATTGAGAATGAACTCCGCTGTGCGCTGGCCGGATGTGCCATCGGTGTAGGTGATTTCGTCTTCGATGAACCGGCGGCGCTCGGCGGAATCGAGTTGCGGATTTTGCAGGTAGGCGTTGAGGGCGTCGCGTAATTCAAGTTCGCTGGAAGCAACCTTGCCCGCTTTTGCCTGCCGAAAACGCAAGTGGGTGGGCCAGTTGCCAATGTCTTTGAGCGCCAGCGAGAACTTGCCGGGGATATTCCAGCCGCCGGGGGTATCCAGCACAGCCGCTATCATCGGCGTATCGTGGACGGCGCATTCGACCAGCATGGTGGAGTAGACCGTCACCATTACGTTGGAATAGGCCAGCATGGAGGCCTTTTCGGGCATGTCCTCGCCGCCGTAGTAGCCGAGCGAACCGCCGAGCGGCACCGGCTGGACGACATGGACGTGCGGATATTGTTTTTCCAACTCGAAAACGCGTTTGCGCTCATCGGCGAAAATTTGGGGCTTGTCCTGGAAGTGGCTGGGGTGCAGGCGAATCAGCAGTTGGGAGGGTTCGGCCAGCGAATCGGACGAGACCAGCCGGGCCAGGGCTTCGATATTGGGAAAATTGGGGGCGAAGTGGACGAAACTGCTGGCGTAGGAAATCAGTTTGCGCTTGGGGTCGAGGTTGTGGAGTTGGAAATACTCCTCGCGCGGCATTAACCATTCGCGGCGCAGGTAGCCATCGTAGGAGGGAATGCCGCCGATGTGGACTCTTTCGGGCGGCCAGTCGGAGCCGTTGACCAGTTCGTCCTTTTGCCGCTGCGACCAGCAGGTGGCCCACTGCACCGGCGCGCCGGAAACGTTGTAGCTGGAGGAGTTGTCCCAGCCGACGATGACCGTCATCGTGGGAATCCCTTTTTGAGCAGCCTCGCGCAGCAGGTAGCGGTCGATGCGCCAGCCGGGGGTCGAGGCGATGACCAAATCGGGCTGGTATTTTTCGAATAAATCGGTATACAGATGCGGCGTGAAACGTGTTTGGGCGTTGACCAACGCTCTGCGGGCGAGTCGGCTGGAGCGCAGGACCAGGGTCGCCAGCGCGGAGGGAATCCAAATCCCCAAACGGAATTTCCACGAATTTTCGGCCCAGACTTCCCAGATGTGGCTGTCCATCGCTTCGGTGTTGATGCGCCATGAGCCGCCCACGCGCCGCAAGTAGGCCAGCAGCCATTGCAGGCGCGGCTGGACGGTGTTGGCGTAGCGGTTGGCTTCTTTGATGCGCAGGCTTTCGAAGGTTAAGCCGGGCTGGTTGTTGCGCTGGGCGAGTTTTTCGGCCAGGACTTCGTCAGTTAAGACGACGACTTCGACACCCGCGGCCAACAGGGCCGGGACGAGGTCGGATTGCAGGAAGTAGATGACCGCCATGCCATGGTCGGCGGAGATGAAGATGCGTTTTTTCATATTTGTCTGTAGGACGGGTCTATAGACCTGTCCTACGAGTAATACCACTTGAAAATCTGGTCGTAGACCGCCAGCAGCGCCTTTTTGATTGGCCCGGCCTGAACGAGGCGCTTGACCAGCCCGGCGCGTTTGGGCACGGCTTTTTTACCAGCGTAAACGCCCTTCACATAATCGGTGGTGTTGGAGAGATTCATCACCAGCGGGTCAGAGACCATCAGGCGCAGGTATCCGGCGGCGTTCATGCGCTGGTCGAGCTGTTTGACCTGGCCCATCGGTTTGTCCATGTCGAAGGGCAGGAACTGCGCCAGGGTGGATTTGTAGGCGACGAATTGCCAGTGCGATGCCCCGGCGTAGGCGGTGATTTCGTTTTTGGATTGTTCAGAACGGTATCGAATGCTCCAATCTCGAGTCTCACTATATACCTTCCGATTTTCAGCCTCGTCTTGTCCCAGCGAGCGGTTGAACTCCCAAAATGTCTCCCAGGGGATGAACTGGCCTTCTTCCAGCGCAGCGTTTTTCTCAGCCCAGGCGCGGGTGGCGGTGTGATAGTCGGGATTGGTGCGAAAGGGACGCGCTGTGACCATGCCTACGTTGGGGAAGGTTTCGAGCAGTTCCACCGAGCGGGAGAGCCAGCCGGGGTAGTAGAGAATGTCGCTGTCGGAATAGGCGATGATTTCGCCCGGCGCGCCGGCCAGGATGATGTTCCAGGCCCCGCCCTTGCCCAGGTTTTTCTCAGAGAACAGCAGGTACTGGATGCGCCCGGCTTCTTTCTCCGCGATGAGCCAATCGCGCACTTCGGGGCAGGAGCCGTTGTCGAACACCATCAGGTCGAAGGGTAGGCCGGGCTCGTTGCGCATGGATTCGAGTGAGATTTTCAGCACGTCTAACCCTTCGGCGTAGAATCCGCTCAGGAAGGGGATGTAGTTCAGCACCGCAACGGTAATCCGTTCCGGTTTGGCGACGGTTTTGGCAAACTTGGCGGGGTTTTGGCCTTTTCTCATAATGGTAATTGGGGATTGGTAAATGGGTAATGGTCACGGCCAATTACCATTTACCAATTACCTTTCTCAGCCGCCAAAGCGCATTCGACAACCTGGTCGAATTGAGCGCCAACAGCGGCCAGGCTTCGATTTTGCGCCACAGGCGGGCAGCATTGAGTTTTTGGGGCAGGATTTGGCCGTTTATCAGGCGTTTGTCGGCGTCGAGCAGGGTGAAGCGGGTCATTGGGCGGCCACCCGCCAGGCGGATGTTGGTTTCGGTTTCGGGGTGCTTGTAGTGCGGCTGCCCACCCGGCAGGTGGGAATAATCGTGGTTCTGGTGAATAATCATCACATCGGCGGTGGCGTCAATGGCGGGAAATTTGCTCTTGCGGGCGTGATAAATCATCCAGTTATCCCACCCGGCGCGGCCAATGATAAAAGCCGGTAAATCGGTATAACAAGAAGCAGGAAAAAGGAAGTAATCGCTTCCGGCGGGACGATGGAGTTTACCCTGACTTTTGACCTTCGACCTGAGATGTTCTTGCCAATCTTCAGAAAAATCGAGCGGTTTGGTGAGGTCCATGTCCCAGCGCTGACCCATCAGAACAAATTTTTCCATCCGGGCCGAAACGTTTTTCGCCGCCCGGACGAAATCCTCGAACAGGATGATGTCGGCATTGACGATGGCGTAGAGCGGCGTGGGGCTGGCTTCCCTGGCGAAACGGAACATGGCGTCCATCAGCGGCGCGCCGCTCTCGCTGCGGGGAATCTCGCGCAGGTGGGTCAGGTTCAATTCGGCGGCAAGTTCGGCCAGGCCGGGTTCATCGCCGAGCAGCACAACTTTCACATCCGGCAGTTTTGTCCAGGAGGTGATGGCGTTGCGCTGGAGGACGGCAATACGCGAGTCGGTAAAGGGCTTGGGGGCGGAGAAAATAGTTATCAGTGATGCAGTCATCAGTATTCAATCATCAGTTATTAGTATTCATCTGTTTTCTTGTTTCCCTGGTTACCCTTTCGTCCACATCCGTCATGGTTTTGTGGCGCACGGCGGCGTTGATTTGGGACAGTTCCTGCTCTTTTTGGACAATTTCCAGCACATCGTACCATGTAAAGTCGGTTTTGTTGCCCAGGCGGGCGAAGATTTCACGCATGAAGGTCAGGTCTTCAGGGGTGTCCACCGTCCAGCGCAGAGCGCCGTAGTCGGGCTGATGGTGGAGTTGGGCGATGCGGAAGTTGCGAGGGGAAATACCAACGGACAGTGAACAGTGATTAGTAATCAGTTTGGCAGGAGACAGGGTAACCCCTTCGTAGAGAAACGGCATGACGTGTTCGCGGTGGAAGGTTTCAGTCGATTCGCGCCAGGCTCGTTCGAGGGCGGCGAAGGTACAGACCTCCACATCCAGGCCGATGGGGAAGGTGCGGGTAAAGGGGGGCGGCAGGCGGTTGCAGGCGAAATCAGCGATGAGTGACGAATGATGAGTGACAAGTTTAACTGTTTCATCAATGACGGCAGGGTCAATGAGAGGACAGTCGGCGGTGATGCGGACGATGACATCTGCCCGCTGGGTTTTGGCAGCCTGGTAATAACGGTCGAGGACATCGTGGAGCGAGCCGCGCGTGTGGGGAATATTCATCGAAGCGGCGAAAGCAGCCACAGCCTCGTCAGATGGGTCGGTTGTCGTGGCGACGATAACGGAATCCAGGCTGCGGGCCTGCTGACAGCGTTCGATAACGTGTCGAATCATCGGTTTCCCGGCCAAATCCAGCAAAATCTTGCCGGGCAGCCGAGATGAACTCATCCGACCCTGGATAATGGCAACTGTGCGCATTTAATTAGCGGATGGCAGGGTTGGGGGTGGCGGCGGAGTGTTGGCTGCGGCGTTCGCGGTTTTGACCAATTCGGTTTTTTCATCCGTCAGGCGCTGTACCTGGTTTTTGGTCTCGGCCAGTTCTTTTTCCAAAGCCGTGATTCGCTTGCGCTGGTTTGCTCCCTGAATACTGTTCTTTACCAGCGAAGGTGCAACAAACAGCCAGCCAACCAGTACGCCAATCACCAGTGTCACCAGCACCACCAACGAGAGCGAACCGCCCACTTCCCAGGCAAAGAACGATATGGTGACTGCGGCAGTGTTTTGCAGCGCAAAAATGACCGCAATGATGGCAATTACCAGCGCCAGGACGAGATATACCGTAGACATTAGCGCACCTCCATCGTTTTTCGATAGGCCTGCAACAGAATTTCGGAATTTTTACGCCAATCGGCGCGTTCTTCTGCAATGATACGCGCATTTTGACCAATTTGGGGCAGCAATTTGTAATTTTCTATTGCGTGCGCTATTTTCGCGGCCAGGTCATCTGCGTTTCCATCGCCAAACAGCCAGCCATTATATCCTTCTTGCACCCATTCTTTGTTGGCGGGAATATCGGAAACCAGGCAGGGCAGCCCGCAGGCCAGCGCCTCCATCAGCGAGACGGAAGACCCATCCACATGCGAAGCGGAGAGATACAGGTCGGCCATCTGGTAGAAGCGCGGCAAATCGGCATTGTTGATTTGCCCGGCGAATGTGACCTGCTCGAGCACCCCGCCGTTTGTGAGGATGTCCCGAATCAAATGGCCCTGCGACCCGCTCCCCAGCAGGAGCAGGCGCAGCTGAGGCCGTTCTGCCGCTATTTTGACAAAGGCCCTGGCTAGAACATCCACGCCGTAGATTGGCTCCCAGGCGCGGTTGCAAAATAAAGTTATCCCGTTTTCCGGTGTTCCAGTTGCCCAGTTTTTGGGAGTGAAATGATTTAAATCCACGCCCCAAGGGAAAACTACTATTTTTTCGGGGTTCATGCCGTAGGTAATGGCTTTGTCGCGGGTAACATTGGCATCACTGGTGAAATATTGCGTGTTGCGTAGAACGTAGCGCGTAATTTGTTCCCAGGCCCAGCCGCGCTCCACATCCCGCATCAGGTCGAAGCCCCATGACATGGTCAGGATGGGGCGGAATCCACTCAGGATGGCGATGAAGGCACAGGTTTGGATGGGCCCGGCGTGGATTAAATCGGGCTTGATTTTGCGAACCACGCGCCGAAAATCGGCAGCCAGGCGAGGCAGGTCGCGCCACGCGAACGGTTTTTGCCCGCCCGCCCACTGGACAATCTCGACATTCGGCGGCACCGGGCGGCTTTCCACCTGGCGCGGCCCGCGCTGCAAGCGGACGTAGAAAGCCTCGTGTTCCGATTGCGAGAGGGCCGAGAGAAAGCGATGGTCGTGAGGGGAATAGTCGAGGGAAAAATAAATGATTCGCATGATGCCAGTTGTAGGGGCGCGGTGACCGCGCCCTTACAGTGATTGTTACGCCCCCAAATCCGTCCAGCGCAATTCCTGGCCGTATTTGAAGTCGTGGAGCGCCTTCGTGCCAAGCACATTCTCGATTTGGTCTGGCTTAATCGCTCCGGGGGTAGCGGGGCGCAGCACGTCAATCATGTCGCGGGTGAAGGTTTCACCGGCTTTAATATCGCGGGCGGCGCGCAGGCAGCGGCGCTGCACGATGGCGGTATCCTTTTCGTTCTCCGCGATGAATTTATCAGCGGAGCCGAGCGCCCGTTCGAGCAGGCGGGTTTCCTCGACCATGCGCGCCCACTTATCGGGGTCCATCGCAAATTTGTGGTCGGGACCTTCGCGGTCGTTACTGTCGGTAAAATGGCGCTCGATGACGCGCGCGCCGAGCGCCACCGCGCCGACGACCGGGGCGACCGCGTGGGTGTGGTCGGAAAGGCCCAAGATGACATCCGGGAACATGGTGGCGTAAGTTTTAAGGACGTTCAGGTGCAGGTGGTCGTAATTATCGGGGCTGGCGGTGTAGTTGGTGTTGCACTGCATTAGCACCAACTGCTTGTTGATTTTCAGGATGGCGTGGACAGCTTTCTGCACCTCGCCAATCGTCGAAGCGCCGGTGGCGATGAAAAATGGCTTGCCTTTGCTAGCCATGCGCTCCAACGCCTCAATCCAGTCGATTTCGCCGGAACCGGCCTTATAGACCGGCACATACTGGTCGAGGAAGTCAATCGCGGTGAAATCGTAGGGCGAGGAGAAATAGTCGATGCCGACTTCCTGGCACTCCTCCATCAGCGTCATCGTCCACTCGAACGGGATGGAGGCCGCCCGATAAACCTCCACCACCGATTTTTTCCAGGTCGCCTGGTGGCTGACCTGGCTGTTCATGTGGCTGAAGCCGTAATCCGAGACGATTTTGGGCGCGTCGAAGTTCTGGAACTTGGCCGCGTCTGCCCCGGCTTCTTTGGCGAGCCGAATCAGCAGTTTCGCCCGCTCCAGGTCGCCATCGTGGTTGGCGGCGATGTCGGCGATGAAATAGGTCGGGTGGTTGGGGCTAATCAGGCGGTTGCCGATTTTGATTTCCATAGGTTCCTCCGGTGAAAAACTTTCTCGAAAAAGAAAAGGCGCGCGGCCTTTTCGAGTTACTTTTTTGTTTATCTCTTATCCGCACGCGAGCAGTGTTGGCCTGCTTTTTGCTTTAATCATTACCTTCATCTGTAGTAGGTGGCGGGTCAAACAAAGTTAGCGAATCGCTTGTAATAAAGACTTCTTGCAACTCGGCGTATTCAAAAACTCAACCGCTTTTTCGACGGTTTCAAATTCGTAGGCTTTGACTTCACCAAGATTAGAGTGAAGTTCAATCGTTATCCTATCAATTTCACGCTCTATAGTATCGTCAAGAATACTCAAAACCAAGATTTCCAACTCATCTTTGACGACATTAACCATTTCTACGCCAATTTCAGACTTTTGAGCATCTGTCAGGGCAGAATATTTATCCCATGCGTCAGTTGCCGTGATTCTATCTTTCTCGTCCCAATCAAAATTAATGCCGTGTTTCGCCAAAAGGTCACAAATTCGCTTGAAAGGAACAAGAAAGATGTTAATGTCAAAACTTCTCATCATCGCTAATGATGATGAACTCCAATTACCTGCCAACACAGCAATCGAACTTCGTATACTGTCATATCGCCGCCTTACGGCTGGATGAGCGGTACAAACCCAACTGCCTTTATCTCGATTATGCTTTTTGTACCGGATATACTTCGATTCAATCAAAATCATGGGTTGCATACTCTCATTAGCAATCACGGCGTCAATGTTGTATGCAGTTCCAAACTTGTCATACATCAACAGTTTCTTGGATGTTCCGTTTTTGTTTTTGATAGGGCTTTTGCTCAGAAAGTGATAACCACGACTTTCGACAAGATTTGTCAAAAAGTCATTCAATGCCTTTTCCATTTCTGCGCCAATTGCTTCTCCGAGTGCGCTACCTGGGTTCTGAATGTCATCTGCCATGTTTTATGCCTTTACTAAAGTAACGATGGATTCACGAAGGAGAACGTCATGTCTTTGCGGATTATCTTTCCATTTTCCGCCACGTTCTCTTAAGACATCAATTCGATAATCTGAAAATCCGATACCTAAGCCCATTTTCCCAATTAAATCATCTGTGGGAATATGAACGCCATAGGGCGCAGAGTCTCCAAGAACAAAAACGGCTTTCGTATCGGGTTTCAATATTCTGTAGATTTCAGAAATAATTTGGAACATATCATTGAAATAACCTGATACAAGATGGTCATAACTCTTTTTTCCGCTACGAGTTAACCTAATTTCACCTAGTTGCAAAACCGATTTTTTCAAAAAATCAAAAACGTCTGGGCAGGCTTCTTGTAAACTTTCCGATAAGTTATAACGTGGATCATCCCTTGAAATCTGTGTAGTTGCAGATGTGATTAACTTGGTGCGGATATTTTCCGAAATATCACCCCAATTTTTTGCTTCACCCCAAAAATATAACTCTAAGCGAGTTCGGTCTGCATAATCAAAATTATTCAAATAAGGTGGTGAAGTAAAAACATGGTCAGCGCACGAACTAGGAATTAAGTCTTGAGTGTGCCGGGAATCGGCATTGAAAATCTTGTGAAAAGTATCTTTGTAATTTTCATTAGCATTTTGAACAGTATCTTGAATATCATTTGCCATTTTCCTGATTTGGCGGGAAAACTCAAACATTGCATTTTTATTCAAAGATGTTGTTTTCTGTTTGTTTGGCGCGATGTACGGCCAACCAGTAGCCGCCGTTGAAACTTGGCGCAAAATACTTGTCAAACCAACAAAGAAAAGGTCTTTGACTTCTTGCGAAAAAATACCTTCTGTAATTGCGTTACGAATGAATAGCAAATCCAGCAAAGTATTATTTTCGTAACATTTCAAAACGAGTTCGGGGAATTCCTTTTCTAAAAATACTTGAATATCGGTTCCGTTAAAATTCCTTTTTCGGTTTCTTACCTGTGCTTCCACTTCCCGGAGGGCATGAGCAATCTCATCCCTGTTAATTTCCCAATTCATTTTAGTTTTAGTAATTCTAAAAACAAAAGGATGGGCCTCAACGCCATACGAATTAATAGCAAGTTTTTTTGCCACTAAGTTTGTAGTGCCTGAACCCATAAAAGGGTCATAAATAACCTGACCTTGCTTAATACCATTGGAATGAATACTTGATTCAACGGCTTTATAAGAAAAACCGGCGGGATAGGTAAACCAGTTATGAATTGGAGCGCGCAGACTGTCCTTAAAAGTTCCCCATTCTTGTACTTCAGCAGACGGCTCTACTTTTTCGGTTTCAAAGAGTGAATATTGTTTCATCGAACACCTTACTCTCTCATGTTTTCAAGGATTGTACCGTAAGGCATTTGATTTTGGAACATTTGTTAGAATTTACCCACGAATGCAAAGAGCGGGCCAGCTAGTGTTAGGCGAAATAGTATTTTTTATTACACGGTCAACAATATCTTCGCGTATTTTACCTGCCAATCACGCCCAAATCCGTGTACTGGAACGAGTCCGAATGTTTCAGGCCGTAGCCGGGCGCGCGGTCGATGCTCGCATGACCAAGCAGGATGACGCCCGTCCGCTTTAAGCGCAGACGCGTAAACAAGTAAACACGGCAGCAAACTGATTCCCTGTTTACCTGTTTACCTGTTTACCTGTCTCCTGTGCATAACTCCGCATTTTTTGTGGATAACCCTGTTGAGCCTGTGTATAAAACTGCTCGATTCCGGTGGATGCGCCGGGGATTTCCTGGCCCAGCGCGGTGGATAACTTGTTGATAGACAGCCTTAAGTTGTGGGAACGACGGGCTTTCAAGCCGGATTCTTCGACCGATTTGGGGATAACCAGGCTGGAATCATAGCCAAATTGGAGAGCGATTCGCCGCCCGAACTCGTACTTGCTCAACGCTTCCGCGCCGACGACGTGATACAGCCCCGAAAGATCTTTTTCCAGCATCCGAATCAGGATACGCGCCAAATCGCCAACGAAGAGCGGGCAAAAATAAACATCGGTGAAGCCGTTGGCGCGTTCACCCGCTAAGAGTTTGTTGTAGAAAAACTCGGAGAGGGAACGCGTCCCGGAGAGGCTCCAGCCAAAGAAGTTGACGCGCGCAACGATGGCGTTCGGGTTGGCAGAAAGCACCCTCTGTTCGCCGAGCAGTTTGGTCTGGGCGTAGACCGAGAGCGGGTTGGGGACATCCGTTTCGGTGTAAACGCCGTCTTTGGCGCCATCGAAAACCGCGTCGGTGGAGATGTGGATGAGCCGGATGTCGTTTTTGGCGCAGGCTTCCGCCAGCAGGCCCGGAACTTCCGCGTTCAAGATGCAGGCGGTCTCCGGGTCGGCTTCGCAGGCTTCGAGATTGGCCAGCGCGGCGGTGTGGATGACGGCTTGGGGGCGCACTTCGTCGATTAAACGGGAGACAGCCCCCGGCCCGGTCAGTTCCGCGCGGATTAACTCGAAGGGCGTACCATGCAGTTTGCCCCGGTCCACGCCCAAGATGGTGTGTGAATCCCAATTCCCCAAACAGAGATTGAGACCGAGCAGGCCGGAGGCGCCGGTGACGATGAGTTTCATAGTAAACCAGTAGACAGGTAAACAGGGTAGACAAGGACAGGACGTGTATACTTGTCTACCCTGTTTACGTTATCCCTCGAGTGTGCCCGCCGCAAACGCTTCCTCGAATGGTTCGATGTATTTGCGAATGCCTTCGATATCCAGCCATTCGGCGTTGTTGTCGCTGGTGTAACTGAAGCCTTCGGGCAGGGGCGTGCCTTCGTAGTGCTGGTTGCGGTTCCAAAGCGTTTCGGGCGGTTTGATGATGTACATGCCGTTCCGCTCGACCGCGTTGCGGGCTTCATCTTCAGAGAGCAGGTCTTCGTGCAGTTTTTCGCCGGGACGGATGCCGATAATTTCGATTTGGGCCTCGGGGGCGATGGCGCGGGCCAAGTCCATGACTTTGGTGCTGGGGATTTTGGGCACGAACACTTCGCCGCCTTCCATCTGCTCGATGCAGTTAATGACGAAGTGAACGCCTTGCTCGAGCGAGAGCCAGAAGCGCGTCATGCGCTCATCGGTGATGGTGATTTTGCCGGTGCTGCGCATTTTGATAAACAGCGGCACGACCGAGCCGCGCGAGCCGACAACGTTGCCGTAGCGGACGCACGAGTAGCGGGTTCCAGACCCGGCGGCGTAGTTATTGCTTTGGATAACAAGTTTTTCGGCAACGAGTTTGGTGCCGCCATATAGGTTGGCCGGGCTGACGGCTTTATCGGTGCTGAGGGCTAGCACTTTGCTCACCCCGGCATCGAGCGCGGCTTCGAGGACGTTGGCGGTGCCGAGGATGTTGGTCTTGACGGCTTCCATCGGGTTGTATTCGCAGGCCGGCACTTGTTTGAGCGCCGCGGCGTGGACGACGATGTCAACGCCGTGCATGGCGCGCAGCAGACGCTCGCGGTCGCGCACGTCGCCGATAAAGTAGCGCAGACGCGGGTCATCGTAGCCGCGCACGCGCATTTCGTGCTGTTTGAGTTCGTCGCGGCTGAAGATGATGATTTTGCGCGGGTTTTTCTCGGCCAGCAGAATTTTGGTGAATTTTTTGCCGAACGAGCCGGTGCCGCCGGTGATTAAGACAGATTTGTTGGTCCAGTCCATGAATGCTCCGTAAATGGTAATTGGTGAATGGTAAATGGTTATTCGGTGGAGTTTACCCGTTCGCTATGCTCAGGGCGCGTTTTGCGGAAGTGGTATTCCGGTTTTTGTTCAAAAAGCGCCAGTTGGTTGAGTTCGATGGTTGCCTGCTGCGGTTCAGGGTCGTAGTTTAGCACAATCGCTTCGCGCATTGGATTGCGGTTTTTCTCGCGCGCGCCAACATGATAGAAATGTTCGCGGGTAAACACGACAAAATTCCTGGCGTATTTCTCCAAAGCCTGGTTCTGGCGATATTGGTTGCTGTGCCAGGTGGAAATGATGAATTTGGCTTTGGTCTTGGCGAGCAAATCGAATAAATCCTGCTCATCTTGTTCAGACCAGCCGTTGAAATAATCGGTGTGGCGGCCAATGTAGGGCGGGTCGCAGTATATCAGGTCTTTTTCGGTCGCCAGCGCCAGCGTTTGGCGGAAATCGGCGCAGATAAATTGCCAATCATAAAGACTTAATGCCTGGCTGACCTGTTTAATTTGGTTGGTAATTTTGGTGACATACGCCTGGGCAAAACGTTCCGGTTTGTGACCAAAGGGAACGTTGAATTTGCCGCTTTTATTGAAACGCATTACGCCGTTGAAGGAGGAGCGGTTGAGAAACAACAAGTCGAGCGCATCGCCAGTTTGATTGAATCGCTCCCGAATTTCGTAATAATGCGCTTCGCCTTTTTCTCGCAGGAGAGTGCCTTCTTTTTCGAGAAAGTTTTTGGCAATTCCGGGCGTGATTTGTCCGCTTTTGATGGCATTATATAAATTGATGATGTGCAAATTCGTATCTGCAAAAATGGCTTTTGGCGGACGCACGTTAAAGCCCACCACTCCCGACCCCATGAATGGCTCAATCCATGTCCCGCCTTCGGAAAGCGAAACATGTTCAAGTATCCATTCAACCAAGTGGGTTTTGATACCCTGGCATTTCAGGGGCGGGACGGCGATTCTCATGCCCGTTTTTTCCTTGCTGGTTTATTGCTCATTGGATTTGCCAGAGCAGAATCCAGGCCGCGATAAGCCAGATACTCCCGCAGTAAAGTTATCTTTTTAACCTTACCGCCGGGAGTGGTCACGGTAATTTTGCCATAATTCATCCAATAATCATCGAACCAGGATTCCCCCAGGTTCTTGAAAACGCCATTACTGGTCAAAATGTCATCTATTTTCGTAATACTGCCAATGTTGGCGGTATTGGAACTGCCCTGTTTGTCGCTGGCAATTTCCCATTTTTCAGCCACAAAAAACTGGAAGTCTCGAATGACAGATGAAATGGATTGCAATTCGTTTAGGTGAAATTTCCGTGTTTCATCGGCTTTTTCTGAGCCGGTTCGCGAATAAATAATCCCGAGACAAAAATGGCCGGCGTACTCGTCATACGGGAATTGAATATTCTTTCGGCTGGTGCGATTGATGAAATATTCGCCATGCGAGCCGAGCGTGAAACCATTACAAAAGTCAGGCTTATCTGGCAGGCGGTATGTGGTTTTCAAATCTACAGCGAACTTAATCGTTTCATCATCTGCTTTAACAAAAGATACATCGGGATAATAATTTTGTTGTTCTGCGAGAACGATATGGTAGCCATTTGTATGGGCAAATTCCAGAAGTTTTGGAAAGAGATGAATTTCCAGGATTTTGGAAACTATTTTTGTATCAGCGGAAATAGTGTAAATATTGCGAAAAATATCAATAAAACCTTTGACCGTCCAAGCCCCGTCAGGCGTAGAGATATGATTTTGCAGGGTTTCTATAAAGGCCTTCAGGCTGCGCTTAAACTCGGCTTTGCTTTTTTCATGCGTTGACATATTACCCTCTATCATGCCGACTCGGCAAATCTAGACCAGATAAGGGAGCGTTGCGGAAAAAGTCAGAAAGTTTTTCGCTTTTACGCGCCAAAAACAGCCCGGAATCTTTGGTGATGAAAATTTCGCCATTGGCTTGCAGTTCGGCGGCCAGTTCCTGTTCCAGTTGGGCAAACAGGGATTCAGGGGCCGAGCGGTAACTGCTGGTTGAGCGGAGATAGGCCATCAACGGTGGGACTTCGGTGATGCGCAGGCTGTCGGGGTAGCGGCGAATCTCGATTGGGCTGAAAAACGGCTGCAGTTGCTCCAAACCATTTTCGAGCGTGAACGGGTTGCGAAAGGCGGCCATCTCCTGCGTCGGGTCGAGCCGAGCAAACCAGGCGTCCATCTCTTTCAGGTGGTTTGCGCCCGCCGTAGCAGCGACCAGATGCCCGCCGGGGCGCAACACCCGCCAGATTTCGCCCAGCGCCTTAGGCCGGTCGGGGACGTGATAGAGCATGAAGTTGGCGATAACGAGGTCGAAGGTCTCATCCGGGTAGGGGATGGCTTGGGCGTCGATTTGCTCGAATTTGAATCCACGTCCCAGTGTAATCAGGTTCCGCCAGGCGGCATCCACCATCCCGGCGGAGAAATCGCTGATAGTGATGCTCCACCCGGCGGGAATCCGCTTTGGGCAGGCCATCCACAGCGCGCCGGAGCCGCAGCCGAGTTCCAGGACTTTGGCTTGAGCGGGAAGTTCCGCCAGCGTATCCCACAGCCAGGCAAACCAGCCCTGCGGATTGGTGCTGAAACGCTCGTGGAGGGCAATCCGCGCGTTCAAATTATCCGCGCTGCGGTATTGGTCGTTTTGGAGGTAGTTGGGGTCGGTAAATTGGGGCATGATTGTAAAGGCCTATATTTTACACCCGACACGCGCCACATAACGCCGCTGCCGTTAAGGCTATCGCATTTGGATTTTTTATCCGCTAATCTGCGCCAATCTACACGAATTTCTCAGGAGGATTAGCGGATTCTGAAATAAAAAAGCCGAGTTTTAAGCGTCAAGATTTTCAAATGCGATTACCCTACTGCTGCCGCCACGCCCTGGCTTTGGCCGGGTTTAACTTGGTGAAGCGTTATCAAGTTGATATTCTTTTCCTGTCGAAGGGTGCTACCATGCCCAAACGGAGGAAGACATGCCTGCCAAAGTCATCTTGAACCCCTATTCCAATCGCTGGAATGCCCAAAAACGCTGGCCCGAAGCAGAGGCGGCTTTGCGCGCCGCCGGGGTGGAGTTTGAACTGGCCGTTTCGGAACGTCCCAAAGGCGCGGTCGAATTGGCTGCCCAGGCGGTTCGTGATGGGTTTTCGCCCATTATTGCGGCGGGCGGCGACGGGACCATCGGCGACGTGGTCAACGGCATCGCCAGATTTCGCCCGGAGACCGATTTGGGGACGGTTGGCATCTTGCCGCTTGGCACAGCCAACGACCTGGCGGCGAACCTCGGCCTCCCGCTCGATTTAGGGGAGGCGGCGCGCGTCATCGCCGCTGGGAAAACGCGCGTCATTGATGTTGGTCACGTCAACGGCCAATATTTTGTCAACAACTCTGCTATTGGGCTTGAGCCGTATGTCACCCAGAAGCAGGCCGCCATCACCTGGATTAAGGGTATCCTCCGCTACCTGGTAGCCGCCGTGCTGGGCATACTCGACCACCCGACCTGGAATGCGATTGTAGAATGGGATGATGGCCGCTACGAAGGGCCGCTGACGTTGGTTTCAGTTGGGAATGGCTCGCGCACTGGCGGGTTGTTCTACATGGCCCCGCACGCCAACCCCTCTGATGGGAAATTGACTTTCATCTATGGCTATCGTTCTACCCGCCTGAATACCTTCTCCATCCTGCCCAAGACGATGAATCCGAAGGGGGATTTCGTCCACGAACAAGGCATCCGGGAAATGCACTGTACCTGGATTAAAATCCGACTCGACCGTCCCTCCCCAGCCCATACCGATGGTGAATTGTTCTCCGAGCCGGTGACGCAAATGGAATACCGTATCCTCCCCGGCTGCCTGCGCGTGTTGGTTTAATATTGAGTGCGGAAGCTTGCTTCCGCATTTTTTATCGCTGGTAAAATAAAACCAATGCGCAATAACCTTCGCTCCATCTTTCTGGCTTTATTTTTCATTTCTGTTATCGTTGCTATCGGCGGCGGCCTGTTTTGGGGCAACCTGCAATTTGCCCGCAGCGCGCGCGCTGGCGCGGAATTCTTGGCCCTGTGGAAACCTGCCCAAAATTTCGTTTTGCAGGGTTTCTCGCCTTATGATGTCGGCAACACTCTCGAAGTCCAGCGCCTGGTTTATGGCCGTGTTGCCCGCGCTGGGGAACGCTCGTTCCAGTTCAGCATGCCGCTCTATGTGACCCTGCTGTTCTTTCCCTTGGGCTCCATTCGTGACTTTTTCGTCGCCCGTGCGCTTTGGCTGGTCTTGCTCCAGGCGGCGGCGGTCGGGCTGGTCTTCATCTCCATGCACTTAAGCCGCTGGCGGCCCTCCTGGCTCTCGCTGCCGCTTGCGTTGCTCTTTGCCCTGACCTGGCAGCCGGGCGCTCTTTCTATGCTGGATGGTAACTTCATCATCCTGCAAGCCTTATTCGTGTTTGGCGCGGTGCGCGCCCTCGAAAGCGAGGCCGATGAGCTGGCCGGGGCGCTGGCTGCCCTGGGGCTGGTCTACATCCGAGTCACCGGGCTGGCCCTGCTCCTGCTGGCCGTCTGGGTGGTTGCATCGGGGCGTTACCGCATCCTGGCCGGTTTTCTGATGACGCTCACTGTGCTGGTGGCTGTCTCGTTCCTGGTCTATCCAGGCTGGTTCAGCGAATTCTTTTTCAGCGGCATTATTGAGTGGCGCAGCCAGGTGTTACCTTCCACCTTCCGCTCGCTCGAAAACTGGTTTCCCGGCATTGGCATTCCCCTGGCACAGGGGCTGCGGGCGATTGCCATCGTCATCTTGTTTTTTGAATGGCAGGCCGCGCGCGGCAAAGGCACGCACTGGCTCTTTTGGACGATGTCCCTGACCGCCGTGCTGACGCCCTGGTTCGGCATGGGCTTCATCCCGGCCTGGATCGCCTTCAGCCTGCCCGCCGTCCTCCTGGTTTTCTCTGTCATGGGTCAGCGCTGGGGCTTGTTGGGCCGCCTGGCGGCTTTCCTGCTCGGGCTGGGACTGTTGGCCGGTCTGTGGGCGGCGCATCTCGCCGGGTTAGATTCGGTGTTCCTGTTCGTCTACCCGTTCGTTATGACCCTACTGCTCTACTGGGTGCGCTGGTGGGCCACCCGTCCGCCGCGCCTGTGGATAGACATGCTTTCACAGGGGAGATGACATGACTCGTCGCGATTATTTCCTGCTCTTTCTCGTTGGCCTGGTATTCAACAGCGCCATCGCCTGGTTCCAACACGCTCCTGGTTATATGGACGCCGATTATTACTACGCAGGCGGGGTGCGCCTGTTCCAGGGGCATGGGTTCACCGAAAACTATCTCTGGAATTATCTAGACAATCCCCAGTCGCTTCCCCATCCCTCGCATGGATATTGGTTTCCCCTGGCCTCCATCCTGGCTGCGGCGGGCATGTGGCTGGCAGGAACGGATACCTTTACGGCCGCGCGATTGGGCTTTCTCCTGGTCGCGGCCCTGGTTCCACCCGCCAGCGCCGCCCTGGCATTTTCCTTTACCCAAAAGCGCAGCCTGGCCCTGGCCTCTGGCTTCCTGGCAATTTTTTGCGGCTACCATGCGCCCTTTCTGCCTACCACCGACAATTTCGGCATTTTTATGCTCCTGGGTGCGTTCTTCTTCCTGCTCTTTCCCCACGTCGGTATCATTTCACTGCTTTTACTTGGCCTGGTCGCTGGGCTGATGAACCTCGCCCGCTCCGATGGCATCCTGTGGCTGGCAGTGGGCGGCGGCGGGCTGCTCCTGCGCTGGTTGCAAGCGCAGAAGCCTTCTCTTTCATCTTTCTTTCCCTCTTTCTTGTTTCCTCTCATCCTGTTCACTCTCGGCTATGCCGTCATCATGGGGCCCTGGATGGCGCGCAATCTCTCGATTTGGGGCACGCCGCTCACCCCGGCTGGCAGCCGCGTTTTATGGATGACCCGTTACGACGAGACCTTCGCCTGGCCGCCCGAACGGGTGAACTACGAAAACTGGCGCGCCGCCGGTTGGGATTCGGCTCTTGCTGGGCGGCTGGATGCGCTCAAACTCAACGCCGTCAACTCAATTGCCGCCCAGGGTGTTGTCCTGCTGGCCGTTTTTGCTCCCATTGGCCTGTGGGTGTTGCGCAAAGACCTGCGCGCCCAGCTTGCTGCGTTCACCTGGCTGACGCTGTTTGTGGTGCTGACTTTTATTTTTCCCTTTGCTGGGTCGCGCGGTAGTTTTTTCCACGCCGCAGCCGCGCTCCAGCCGGTGTGGTGGGCGGCTGCCCCGGTGGCGGTCGAGTTCCTGGTGGGGAAAGCCCGCCAGCGGGGCCGCTTCACGCCCGAAGCGTTCAGCATCTTTCGCTTCGCGCTGGTCGTCTTTATGGGTATGATTACGCTGGTATTGGTTTATATCAGCGTAATTGAAAAGGATTGGAATGAGTTCCAGCGCACCTATCTGCGTGCCGAGCAAATTCTGGTCGAGAATGGCGCTCAATCCTCTGATGTGGTCATCGTTGCCAATGCGCCCGGCTATTTTGCCGTCAACCGCCGCCCCGCCATCATCGTCCCCGATGAAGACCTGAAAACCACCCGTCAACTCGCTCATCAGTTTGGGGCGCGCTTCCTTATTCTTGAAAAAACCTACTACACCGACCCGATGATTCCTGTTTACCAGAACCCTGAATCCCAACCCGGCCTGGCCTACCTGGGAGAATTTGATGAAGTCCGCCTGTTCCGTATTGAACCTTAAATGTTATGAGTCAGAAATTCAACTATCGGCATAAGATATGCTATACTCAAAAATAATTCACCGGACTTAAAACATGGAACAAATCACACTTGTTGTCATAGACGACCATCCATTGTTTCGGCAGGGCGTTGCCGATGCTTTGTCTATTGACCCGCGCTTGAAAGTGGTCGGACAGGAATCGCACGGAGAGCGTGGACTGGAATTGATTCAATCGATTCGTCCGCGCATTGCTGTAGTGGATGTCAACCTGCCGGGGATGAATGGTCAGCAAATTACGCACGAGATTACAACTGGACGTTTGCCAACCCGTGTAATTCTGATGACCGCCTATGACGACTCAGAACAGATGCTCCATGCGGCTATTGCAGGAGCGGCAGCCTTTTGTTCGAAAGATGTCCAGCCGGATGAGTTGACCAAAATCATCTTTCACATTGCCGATGGAAAATATGTTATGGCTCAGCAGGTGATGACAAAGATGGAGTTTGAAAGTTGGCTGGCACGGCAACTCGATTCTGCGCGCCGGTCGTACAGCGAGCCGGGCAGCCCATTCCATCCGCTTTCTGACCGTGAGATGGAAGTACTGGAGCTTGTAGTGGAAGGAAAAAGCAATAAAGAAATTGCTTCCCAACTCGGCATCAGCCATCAGACAGTTAAGAATCATATTACGTCCATCCTGCGCAAGTTTGGCGTCGAGGACCGCACCCAGGCAGTGGTCTATGCCTTGAAACGGGGCTGGGTCAAGTTGAATTACGAATCTCATTTGCAGGAGTAGACTATGGTTATCACCGAAGAGCAAGCCAATCCTCTGGAAGAAGCTCGCAAGAGCATTCAGGCAGAGCTGGATGATGTCACCAAATCCTTGCGAGAAGTGACCCTCATGCTTGAGCAAAGCCAGGTGGAAGCCTCCAAACTCACGCAACGCAATGCCGCCATTACGGCTCATCTACAACAAATCCAGGCTTCGGGCGCCAATATTGCTTTGAGTGAATTGAAAATGTCTTACGACTCTGCCCTGGATGCCCAGCAACGGTTATTTGTAATGCGCGGCCAGTTGGATAAACTACAAAGCGACCAGTCGCATCTGCAGCGGTATCGCGGTTCCCTTGAGAAAGTGCTTGGATTGCTCGAACAGCCTATGGAAGGTGGAAAAGGGACAGGCAAAAGCCCCCAGGCGAGCATTGAGAGTATTATCCAGGCCCAGGAATCAGAGCGACAGCGCTTGTCGCGCCAGATGCACGATGGTCCGGCTCAGGCGCTTTCCAATTTCATTCTGCAAACCGAAATCGCTATGCGTTTGATGGATGTCGATGCCGCTCAGGCCCGTGAAGAACTCAACAGCCTGAAAGCATCGGCAATGAGCACTTTCCAGAAAGTGCGCAATTTCATTTTTGAACTGCGCCCAATGATGCTCGATGACCTGGGACTTGTGCCAACCATCAAGCGTTATGCCGATACGTTTAAAGAACAAACCAGCATGGAAATTGCCGTGACTGTTTCTGGTCAGGAACGGAGAATGGAATCGTATATCGAGGTCATGATTTTCCGTGCCTTACAGGAACTCCTGGGGAATGCCTCGCGGCACAGCCAGGCGACCATGATAAAAATCATGATAGATATGAGCGAGACTTTAGTCAAAGTGACGGTTGACGACAATGGCAAGGGCTTCAATACCGAGATTTTGGAGCAGGGGAATAGCCTAGGTCTCAATCTGATTCGTGACCGTGTAGAGATGCTGGGTGGTTCTTTTGAACTTGATTCGTCGATTGGCAAAGGGACACGAGTCACGTTTGTCATTCCTGCCAGGCCTGCATGAAAAACAGAGCTTGTCCGGAAAAATGATGCCGATTTGCAGGACTCTCGTTACCGTAGAGTCCTACTTTTCTACCATTTGCTTGACAATGCTGTAATTATTCCATTCCCCGTTTTTACTGTATAATCGTGTAGAACAAATAAGCAAGAAATCAAGGAGAATCCTATGAGACGCGGTGGCCGTATTCTGCTGTTCCTGGTACTAATCATCGTTATCTTGATTGCGGTTGTATTCCTGGTTCTTGGCGGGGGGTTGTTTGCCCCAGCCCCGCAACCGGAAGCAGTCCCGACTCTGCCGATGGTCTCTGTTCTTGCTGTCGGTCAGCCTCTCAAGCTCAACGATGAAATCAGGCCAGAGGCGATTAGCACTATGATGATTCCCCAAACAGCATACAATGAAAAAATGATAACCGACCCTGGCGAGGTGGAAGGCAAGTTTGCCGCATATCCGCTGGAACAGGGTTTGCCGTTTATTCGGGGAATGGTGTCTGATCGTCCGGGATTGAACCAGCCAGGGTCAGAAGCGGCAAGGGTTATCGAACCGGGCCTTGTGGCCGTTACCCTGCCCCTCAATTGGCAAAGCGGCGTCGCTTTTGGCCTCAGGGACGGCGACCGGGTGAATGTGATAGCAACGACATTATTTGTTGATGTCGACTCGTCGTTTCAGTCCATTCTTCCTAACAACTTTGGAGAAGTATTGAGTTCTGGGGCGCGACAGGGAGAATCTTCCCTGGTCACTCTTGGTGCTAGCAATGCGGGGCAGCCTGTTGGTCGCACTGAACTGGATCCCATCTTGAACCAGGCGATTTACCTGCTCCCATCTGAAGCCCAGCGACCGCGTCTTGTATCGCAACAAATCTTACAAGATGTGCAAATTCTGCGCGTTGGCTATTTCCCGTTGCCTGGGACAGAGGTCGTTTCTGCTGCCCCAACCGAAGAATTACCCCCAGGCCAGCAGCCGCCAGCAACTCCGGCTGCCGTTAAGGCTCCTGATGTAATCACGCTGGTTGTGTCTCCACAAGATGCCGTAGCCTTGACCTATCTTTTGTATGCGGGCGCAAAATTCACCTTTACGCTGCGCGCGCCAGACGATTCTTCACGGATTGAGACGGAAGCCGCCACGCTGCAATACATCTTGAGCCAGTATGCTATTCCGGTGCCGGCCAAACTTCCTTATGCCATCCAGCCCCGCCTTGATAAGTTGGTTGACCCGCTTACTTCGCCTGCCATACCGACCCCCGTGCCATAACTATTCACACTGCCTTGGAGAGTTGGCAACATGCCAGATAAGATTCGCATCCTCGTTGTTGATGATATTGCCGAAACTCGCGAGAACGTCCGCAAATTGTTGCAATTTGAAGCGGATATTGATGTGGTTGGCACGGCCCGTTCTGGAAAGGAAGCGGTTCAGCTGGCTGAGGAACTGAAACCTGATGTCATCCTGATGGATATCAACATGCCAGATATGGATGGTATTACGGCAACGGGTTTGATACGCCAACGAAATCCGGTTGCTCAGATAGTCTTTCTCTCCGTGCAAGGTGACCCGAATTATATGCGCCGTGCCATGCAGGCTGGCGCGCATGATTTCCTGACCAAGCCACCGATGGCCGATGAGTTGATTTCAGCTGTCCGACGCGCCGGTCAGATGGCCCAGTCAGAACGCTCCCGAACCGCTCAAGTAGTTGCTTCAGTGGCGGCAACGACCACCCAGCCAACTCTGGGCAGTGGGTTCGTCAATGGGCGTGTTATTATGGTGTATAGCCCCAAAGGCGGCACCGGTGTTACAACGCTCGCGACAAATCTCGCCATCACGCTCCATAACGACGAGACCCGCGCTGCCCTCGTAGACGGAAATCTTCAATTTGGTGATGTGTCTGTCTTCTTAAACGAGCAGGGCAAGAACACAATTCTCGATTTGGCGCCTCGCGCCGACGAGTTGGACCTGGACGTTATCGATGGAGTGCTTCTTAAACATGCTGCTTCTGGAATTCGCGTTTTGGCGGCTCCGGCCAAGCCCGAACATGCTGACCATGTTTCTGCTGAACAGTTTGGCAAATTGGTGAAATACTTGCGCCAGGTTTACGCTTATGTTGTGGTGGACACAGCACACATCTTGAATGATGTGACCCTCGCGGCGCTTGATGTTAGTGATGTTGTTGTTCTGGTTTGTACACAGGATATTCCTGCGATTAAGAACGTTCGTCTTTTTCTTGATTTGCTGGCCACAATTGGCGTCCAACGTGAACGTTTGTGTCTGGTGATGAACAAGTATGATAAGCGGATTTCCATTACGCCGGAAAAAATCAGCGAGAACCTGAAGCAGCCTGTTGTTGGTGTTATCCCGCTCGAGGAAGCAGTTGTAATCCCGTCTGTTAATCGTGGCATTCCTTTTATGATTGATAATAAAACAAAGCCAGTAGCCCGGTCAGTATTTGCGCTGGCGGAGGCCATTCGCACCCAACTTGCGAAGGCAACTGAATAGTGATTTATTGTTACCCAGGAGGTAACCCATGTCTTTACTTAAACGTATCGAACAAGGACAAGCGCGAAAGCCCGACGCATCCCAACCGCAGCGACCAGCATCATTGCCATCACAGCCTGCCACCGGAGGAAGCGAGCAAGCACTTTCTGGATTACAGGCGCGGCGTGTCAGCGCGCCGGCGACAACCCCTCAAGCAGGAA
>Ga0101944_10002877_pt1 | contig 26032 bp, 21 predicted proteins | sample DewCreD2012metaG_FD_75245 | JGI IMG/M metagenome (GOLD analysis project Ga0101944, IMG submission 75245) | Hot spring sediment bacterial and archeal communities from British Columbia, Canada, to study Microbial Dark Matter (Phase II) - Dewar... ... | reverse complement strand
GGGGTGTCCGAGGAGGGACGGAGATTGCCCTCGATGATTTTGCCGTTTAAATCCAGCACGACGATTTTATCCGGGGCCAACTCGTCATAATCGACGCCGCTGGGTTTGATGGCGACAACGCCCTGTTTGCGGTCAATCTGGCTGACATTGCCCCAGGTGAAAATGACCAGCTTATGTTCGACAAGGGCCAAATTGGCCCGGCAGACTTGTTCTTTGAGTTCTTCGTACATTCCTTATTCCTCTGTATCGCCCCGCTGGGGCTTGACTCTGTAAACACAAAACCGGGGGCTTCCGCCCCCGGCTGTTTTATTGCGTCCCTTTGGGACTTAACAAACAACGACTCTTCATTACCTAAACGGATTAAATATGCTTGTTATGCCATCGAAGATAGATATCCAGGTTTTGCTATGACGCCCTGGATTCCCGCTTTTGCGGGAATGACAAATTGCTATATCTATTTTTATAGGAATGCGATATGGCATATCAATGTCAATATTCAGTCCGTTTTAGTACATTATCTATTTGCTTTTTCTTTGATGGCCAGCAGGTCTTTCATGACGCCGGAGATATCGAGTTTGGTGCCCTTGATACCGAAGCTGTCGTGCAGTTTCTTGTATAGAGCATAAAGCTGCTGATAGACGGCGACCGCTTTTTTGTCGGGCTTGAAGGTTTTTGGCTTGATGCCGCACATGGCCTTCTGGGCCGCAGCGAACGATTTGTGAGCCTTGCCGACGACCGCCGCAGCAATCGCTGAGCCGAGGGCGCAGGTCTGGGCGGAGCGGGAGACTTTCATTTCGCGACCGGTGACATCGGCGTAAATCTGCATCAGCATCGGGTTCTTTTCGGCGATACCGCCGCAGTTGACGATTTGCTTAATCTTGACGCCGTATTCCTCGAAACGATTGATAATGGTCAGGGCGCCAAAGGCCGTCGCCTCAATCAATGCCCGGTAAATTTCTTCGGGGCGGGTGTGGAGGGTCTGACCAACCAGCAGGCCGGTAAGGCGCTGATCCACCAGGATGGTGCGGTTGCCGTTGTTCCAGTCCAGCGCCAGCAGACCTGACGCGGCCGGCGCGATGGCCGCGGCCTCGCGCGTCAGTTGCTCGTGTCCGCGGGCGCCCAGTCCGCCCGGATTGATGATGTTGACGAACCAATTGAAGATGTCGCCCACGCCCGACTGGCCGGCCTCCAGCCCGTAGTGCCCCGGCAGGATCGATCCGGGCACGATGCCGCAGATGCCGGGGATGTCGGCCAGCGGCTTCGACAGTGGCGCCACCATCATGTCACACGTCGAAGTGCCGATGATTTTCACCAGCGTGCCCGGAGCGATCCCGCAACCGACGCCGCCCAGATGCGCGTCGAAGGCCCCGACGGCCACCGGAATGCCCGCGCGCAAACCCAGAGTTTTCGCCCATTCCTCAGTCAGGCCGCCAGCGGCTTCGTCAACCGTGTGCGCCGTGTCAGGCAACGAATGGCGCACGCGCGCCAGGGCTGGATCGACTGACGCGAGGAAGCGTTCGTCAGGATACCCGCCCCATGAGGCATTAAACATCGCTTTGTGTCCGGCCGGGCAAACGCCGCGTTTTATCTTTTCCGGCAATTGCGTTCCAGTCAGGAGCGCTGGAATCCAGTCGGCGATCTCGATCCACGTGGCCGCGGCGGCAAAAACTTTCGGGTTCTCCCGCTTGCAGTGAAGGATCTTCGACCAGAACCACTCGGACGAATACACGCCGCCGCACTTGGCCAAAAACTGGGGGCGCATTCGCCGCGCCTTTTCCGTAATTGCGGCCGCCTCGGCGTGGCTTGTGTGGTCTTTCCACAGCCAGGCCATCGCCGCCGGCGTATGGCGAAACTCCCTGTGGAATGCCAGCGGCTGCCCCTTGGAGTCGAGGGGCATCGGCGTGCTGCCGGTGGTATCGACGCCGATGCCGGCGACGCGCTCGGCCACCTTCGAATCGGTCTTGCGCGCCGCGCGCAGGGCGGCCGTTACCGACGCCTCGATCCCCCGCACGTAGTCCTGGGGGTTTTGTCGCGCCAGGTTCGGGTCCTTTTCATCCACAACGACGCCGTTTTCGCCCGAGGGATAGTCAAAGACCGCCGTGGCGATTTCCCCGCCATCGGCGCAATCGACGATCAGGGTTCGGACCGAGTTTGTGCCGAAATCAAGGCCGATTGCATAGTTGCGTCCCGTCGCCATGTCACTATCCTCCCGCGCGTATTCGCTTATTTGCTCGAACGATTGTGCGTATGTGGCCGCGCGGTGTCAACCCGGCGCCTTGCACGGACCGCCTTGGCCCGCGTCTTTATTGCCCGCGATATAACGCCCCCACCACCGCGTCATGCGCCAGCCATCCTCCCAGCGTCAGCCGCAGGCGCCCGGCCTCTTCAATAGCCAGACCTTCCTCGACCATTCGCCGAACGGTCGCAGCGTTGTCGCGCTCGAAGGCCTTGCGTTCGGCCGCCGGCCAGCGCGTCAGATCGACGCCCTCGCTCGTTCGCAAGCCCAGCATCAATCGGTCCATGCGCCACAGCGGTCCGCCCGAAGGTTCTTCGTGGAATTGCCTTGGCAGCCGCCCCGCCTCGATGGCTGTGCAGTAGGCCTCGATGTCGGCCGGATTGCTCCAGCGCCGCCCTGCGACGCGCGAATGCGCCGCTGCGCCCAAGCCCAGATAGTCTTCGCCCCGCCAGACCGCCTGATTGTGCCTGCAGGCGCAGCCCGGCCGGGCGTAGTTGGAGATTTCGTAATGCTCATAGCCGGCGGCCGTCAGCGCCGCGTGCGCCGCCTCGAACATGAGCGCTTCGTCTTCCTCGCAGACCGGCTGCAGGTCGCCCGCCTGGCGCCGCTCGATCAACCGGGTTCCTTCATAATAGGTCAGTCCGTAGGCCGAAATATGGTCGGGTTCGAGCGCAATGGCCTGATCGATCTGGCGACGCCAATCCTCGACGCTCTGTCCCGGGATGGCATAAATCAGGTCCAGCGAGACGCGGGCTTGGGCTCCGTTGTCGCAGCCTGCAAATCGGGCCCGCTGGACAGCCTCGACGCCCTGGCGCGCGGAATGGATCCGGCCCAACAAAGCCAGCGCCTCGTATGAAAAGGATTGAACCCCGACGCTGAAGCGGTTGACGCCGATCCGCCGCAGCGCCAGGAGGCGGTCGTCCGTGGCGCTATCGGGATTGACCTCGATCGTGAATTCCAACGCCGGGACGGCATGGGCCGGCGCCGGCGCTGCGCTGATTCCGGACAACGCTTCGATCAGCGCCTCAAAGCGTTCCGGCTCGACCAAGGACGGCGTCCCCCCCCCCAGATACAGCGTCTCCAGTGGCCATGCCAGCCCGGCGCCGTGTTCCTCGTGAAACAGCCGCGCCTCGGCGGCCACAGCCGCAAAGTAGCGTTCCCGCAACGGCGCGCCCGGCTCGTCCTGCTCGACTGAGAAAAAATCGCAATACGGGCATTTTCGCCGGCAAAACGGCGAATGGACATAAACATGCCGGATCAGCGCCATCCTCTCCATCTTTTCCATTTGCCCTATCCGTCCCATCAATCCGATTTCACTCCGGTCTTCCTTCTCACAACTCCATCTCCGGGAAAATGGCATCCTCCAACCTTGCCGCGTAGGCCCGCGCAAACAGGTATTTAAAGTGGGCATAGACCGCCGCTGCGACGTGGAAGAATACAATGATCAATGCTTCATCGAGCTGGCCGCGAATGCGCATCGCTTGGATCATGGCCGCAAACACGCCAATCAACATATACAGGGGCGCCTGCAACAGGACGCACACCACCAGGAACAGGACCATTGCCCCGGCCGCCCGCAGGCGGTCGTAGGCCAACTGCAACGCCAGCGATACCCACCCGAACACATGGACGTTGACCAGAGCATTCAGGGCGACCAGCCCGAACGGAACAACGGCCCACACCACCTCGGCCCGGAACCAAACGATCCCTGCGCACAACCCGATATACAGCCACACCACAAACCGCGTGTGTTCCCCGAGGGCACGCCCCAGCATCAACTGCGAGATCGTCAGGGGTCGCAATCCCGTCAAAACCATCTCCGGCAGCCTTCCTTCCTCGCGCCAGCGGCGCGCCGCCATCGCGCCATGCCGGATGTCCAGCGCCGCGAAGATCGGTTCGCCGAACAGCCATGCCAGAGCGGTGAACCCCCACACATCGTTCGCGCGGATGGTCTGCCGGCCTTGCGAATACGGAATACTGACCAGATAGACCAGCGTCCAGCCGACGACGGCGCCCATCGCGGCGATGCCGCGCGCGACGTATTTCCTGGAATGGAAATACTCGAGCAACGGAACCCGCCGCCGGGTGAAAAACACATCGCGCCATCCAATCGCCGTCTCGGTTGTCCCCACGCCTTTCATTGGCTTCGTCTCCCACGATCCTTTTGGAGTGCGGCGGCAGAGCGCAGCGGCGACGCCGCTTTGCCTGCGCATCAGGTTCCGCTCTGCTCGAAGCCAAAGCGGTGACGCCGCTGCGCTCTGCCGCGCTTTGCCTGCGCATCAGGTTCCGCTCTGCTCGAAGCCAAAGCGGCGACGCCGCTTTGCCTGCGCATCAGGTTCCGTTCTGCACGAAGCCAAAGCGGCGTCGCCGCTGCGCTCTGCCGCGCTTTGCCTGCGCATCAGGTTCCGTTCTGCACGAAGCCAAAGCGGCGTCGCCGCTGCGCTCTGCCGCGCTTTGCCTGCGCATCAGGTTCCGTTCTGCACGAAGCCAAAGCGGCGTCGCCGCTGCGCTCTGCCGCGCTTTGCCTGCGCATCAGGTTCCGTTCTGCACGAAGCCAAAGCGGCGTCGCCGCTGCGCTCTGCCGCGCTTTGCCTGCGCATCAGGTTCCGTTCTGCACGAAGCCAAAGCGGCGTCGCCGCTGCGCTCTGCCGCCGCACTCCATGGCAGGCGTTCAGCTCTATTCAGTTTCGCCCAGCAGCCGCCGGCAGTCCTTGGATTGCATGAACGCGGCCACCCGGCGGCCAAAGTCGTTCGCCCGCGGCGCCCCATGCGGCTTCGAGCGCTCGTATCCGATGTTGTAAAGCGTCGCCAGAATCTCAGGCTTGTGTGCGATCGAGTGTCCCGCCACTTCCCATTGATCGCGCAGGATGACCAGCATCATCGCCGCCAGCGTGAGGTTCGTGTCGGGCTTTTGCAGAAGACTGTCCAAACTGGCGCCCGCCGGAAGACCGGCAATCCGCAGGGTCAGCGCCTGCAAGCCCGGCGACGGAGTATTCTCCCAGATTGGATCCACAAAATTGTCCGAGTTTGTCTGGCCAGGCAGAACCTTCAATATTTCCGTCCATCGATCCGGGGCAATCAGCGTGATCTTATTGCGAAGGGCCCCGATGGTCTGTTCGGCCGTGCTGCGCCGAATCTGACAAAGGCCCACCGACATATCAATCCGCAACGGTTGCTCCTCGCGTGGCATCCACGCCTTCGCGCTGATGGCCTCCATGACATCCCCCGTCCATCGCGGATGGTCGCGCGTATGGGCGACGTAGATGATCCCGGCGATCAAGGCTGGATCGAGTTGGCCGTCTCGGGCCACATCCGCGATCAATCCCCGGTTCTGCTCGACCATGCCCAGCGCCTGGCGATGGGTCACGCGCGGCAAGCTCAGCAGATACGGCGCAAACAGCAGGGCCATCGCCACGGCCGTGGCGGGAATCGCCCGCCGCCAGCGCCGGATGGCCGGCGCCCGCTGCGCGCCAAGCCAGCTCTCATAGCACGCCAGCCCATACACGAACGTCACGGCCATGAAGCACGATTGGGGATAGGCGACAAACTGCAGATAATAGCCCAGCAGGTCTTGCTCCCTTCGACTGATGCGTTGAAGCGAAACAATCCCCCGCGCCCACACATGGTATCGCAGACACAACAGCAGCGCGACGGACGACACCGCCCGGTCCGCCCAATGCCGTCCGAAGCGCGGGCGCTCCATTCGCAGAATGGCCTCGATCCAGTGCGCCGTCAGCCAGGCGATACAGAGGACGCCGAGGGTGATCGTCCACCGCGTGTTCATGCCGCGCCCCAGATCCCACCAGCCCAGGTCGCTCCGGAGGCGCGTCGAGAGAAAATAAAACGCCGGCAGCAGAATCCCATACATGCCGGCGCAGAACAGATGCAGGGCCGTGTGGGTTGGTGTCGTCGGACGCCGGTCAAAGAAAGGATCGCGAATCTGGCTGAGGCGATGAAACAGAAACAGCGTCAGGACGGGGACGTTGAGCCAGCAGAAGAGATAGAGGAATACGGACAGGGCGCCCCAGACATAAACCACCAGATTGGCGAGGTTTTCGACGGTCATGATAGGGGGCGGCGCCGCCGCGCAAGCGCGGCGCATAGGCATGATTCTGAGGCCGGCCTTTGCGAACGCAAGGACATTTCGGGGCTTGAAACAGGGCGCGGGATATTGGTTTGACGCGCCGGGTTTCCCGCTATATAAAGCCCAGCAACGCGCCGGTGATGAGACCCATCGCGTCGCAAGCGGCGCGGATGACGAAGGCAACGACCACCGGCGGGCCGGATTTGAGACGCTCCATGATTCCGCGCTACCTCTACATCCCATTTATCCCGCTTCCCAATGTGGTCTTCTTCCCCCAGGCGTTGCTCCCGCTGCATATCTTTGAGCCACGTTATCGCCGCATGGTCGAGGCCATTCTGACCGGCGACCGTCTCATGGGCGTTGCTCTTCTGAAACCGGGCTGGGAGGAGACCTATTACGAATCCCCCCCGGTTTATCGCGTTTTTGGCATCGGCAAGATCGTGGAGCATGAGAAACTGCCCAATGGCAATTTTGACATCTGGCTGTCGGGTCTGGAGCGCGTTGAAATCCTGAACGAAGTTCAGCAGAAGCCCTTCCGGGTGGCCAAAGTCCAGACGCTGGACGACGACTTTTCTCCCTACGACGGGATCAACGTTTCGGTGGCGCGGCGGGAGTTGACCGGTCTGTCGCGGCAGATCATCGAGGCCGACAGTTCGTTTCGCGGCACGTTCGCCAAAGGCGTTGAGGGCCGTCTGTATCCGGGCGCGCTGGCCGACTTTGCCATCGGGCATCTTTGTCCCGACATCTATGAGAGGCAGTGCGTGTTGAATGAGGTTAATGTTGTGCGCCGCCTGCGGCTGGTCAGCGTTCAGGCCCGTCTTCGATTGCGGGAGGCTCTCGAACGGCGGCAGGCTCATTCAGCACAACCCGGAGCGACGGTGGAGTTTCCCTTGCCGGACTATCTGACCGAGTAGTTTTACACAGACCCGTTCTCGATTTTGTGCGTAAGTCTGGTCAAAAGCCTGTTAATATGGCGGCAAAACTCCATATTTCGTCTGTTTTGTTCGATTTGCTACAATATCTTGGAGCCCTTTCGGTCAGTTTTTGTTGAAAACCGCCATATCCTGTAGCCCCGAACGCTGGAATCTGTCAGTCTCCTTTTTTTAACCCGAAACTAACGCGAGATAAACGCGCGTCTCAAACGCTTGTTTGCTTTCTATTTATTGATTTTTATGTAGTTAGAAAACGAGTTTTTTTTCGTTTGACCCATTGCTTTTTACTTGAGTCAGGGACCCTTTGCCGCTAGTCTCCCCTTTGGAATTTAGCGCTTGGTTGAAGCGCCAGGGGACAATGAAAATGCCAGTGCGTCCCACCTCCAATTCCTGTCGATTCCGCTCCAGTTCTCCAGGGAGGTACCCCTATGGCGAGCCCTCAAGTGTCCGCAGTTCTCGCAAGCGAAGCCCTTCATGAAACTCCAACCGCATCCGCTCCGGAACTTGTCTTCAGCCGCGACGCCACCCGCCCGGTAGGCGCCACGGCGTCCGACTTCCCGGTCACGCGCGTTCGCAAGCGCGATGGCCGGCTGGCGGCGTGGGACTCCAGCAAGATTCACTCGGCGATCTTGCGCGCCGGGCTGGCCACGGGCGAATACGGCGAGGAACAGGCCTACTACCTGACGGGGCGGGTCATCCAGACCTTGCGCCGCGCCGGGTCCAAAGTCCCTGACATCGAGGAAATTCAGGACCTGGTTGAGCGCACCCTGATGGACGAGGGGTATGTCACGACGGCCCGCGCCTACATCGTCTATCGCGAAAAGCGCTCGTCGGCCCGGCTGGACCGGCAGACCGTCGTCCAGGTTTCCAACGCGATTAATGAATACCTGGACAAACTGGACTGGCGCATCAACGAAAACGCCAACCAAGGCTATTCGCTGGGCGGCATGATCCTCAACGTAGCCGGCAAGGTCGTCGCCAACTACTGGCTGAGCCACATCTATCCCAAGGAAATCGGCGAAGCCCATCGCAACGCCGATTTCTACATCCATGACCTGAGCATGTTGTCGGGCTATTGCGCGGGGTGGTCGTTGCGGACCCTTCTGAACGAGGGCTTCAATGGCGTCCCGGGCAAGGTCGAGGCCTGTCCGCCCAAGCATCTGTCCAGCGCCGTGGGACAGATGGTCAACTTTCTGGGCACGCTGCAGAACGAATGGGCCGGCGCCCAGGCCTTCAGCTCGTTCGACACGTATCTGGCCCCCTATGTCCGCGTCGATCGGCTGACCTATCCCGAGGTGGTCCAGCAGGTTCAGGAGTTTATTTTCAACCTCAACGTTCCGTCGCGCTGGGGGACGCAGACGCCTTTCACCAATGTGACGTTTGACTGGACCTGCCCCGAGGATCTGCGCAACCAGGTCCCGCGTGTGGGCGGCAAGGACGTCGATTTCACCTATGGCGACCTGCAGCCCGAAATGGACATGATCAACCGCGCCTATATCGAAGTCATGACGCGCGGGGACAACAAGGGCCGCATCTTCACCTTTCCCATTCCGACCTACAACATCACGCCCGACTTTGACTGGGACCATCCCAACTGCGGGCCACTGTTCGAAATGACCGCCCAATACGGCCTGCCCTATTTCCAGAACTTCCTCAACAGCGACCTGTCGCCTCAGATGGTCCGCTCGATGTGCTGCCGCCTTCAGCTTGACGTGCGCGAGTTGCTCAAGCGCGGCAACGGCCTGTTCGGGTCGGCCGAGCAGACCGGTTCGATCGGCGTCGTCACGATCAACTGCGCCCGGCTCGGATACGTTTTTCGCGACGATTGGAAGGGATTGCTGGCGCGGCTGGACGATCTGCTGACCATGGCCAAGAACAGCCTGGAGATCAAACGCAAGGTCATCCAGCAGTATATGGACCACGGGCTGTTCCCCTACACCAAGCGCTATCTGGGGACGCTGCGCAATCACTTCTCAACCATCGGCGTCAACGGCGTCAACGAGATGATCCGCAATTTCACGCACGACGCGCATTCCATCGCCGACGAGCACGGACAGAAGATGGCGCTGGAACTGCTGGATCACATTCGCGCCCGCATGACCGAGTTCCAAGAGGAAACCGGCCACCTCTACAACCTGGAAGCCACGCCGGCCGAAGGCGCCACGTATCGCCTGGCCAAGGAAGACCGCAAGCGGTTTCCCGACATCATCCAGTCCGGCTCGGAGGACGCGCCGTTCTACACCAATTCGACCCAGTTGCCGGTGGATTATTCGGCCGATCCGTTCGAGGCGCTGAATCTGCAGGAGGCGCTTCAGCGGCGCTACACCGGCGGCACGGTGTTCCATCTCTACATGGGGGAGCGCATATCATCGGCCGAGGCCTGCAAACGCCTCGTCCGGCGCGTGCTCGAACGCTATCGCATCCCCTACGTCACCGTGACGCCGACGTTTTCGATCTGCCCGGTTCACGGGTATCTCAAGGGCGAGCAACCGCGCTGCCCCACGTGCGGCGAGACGTGTGAGGTGTGGACGCGCGTCATGGGCTATCACCGGCCCGTTTCGCAGTTCAACAAGGGCAAGAAAGCCGAGCATCACGCCCGGCGGCACTTCCATGAGTCCGTGTGCAACTGACGGCGTTCGGTCCGAAGCCGGCAGACGGACCTGCGAAATTCGATTGCCATGAAAACGATCACAGATCGCGGTATGATGGCTTCGGCGCCGGGCGCGGCGGAGTGGCTGAGAGCGTCGTTCGATCCCGTGCCGGTCGCAGGCATCCAGCCGCTGACGACGGTCGATTTTCCCGACCTTCTGTCCGCCGTCGTGTTCCTGCAGGGATGCAACTGGCATTGCGCCTACTGTCACAATCCCCATCTGCGGCCCATTCGCAATGCCGCGCCGGCCATTGCGTGGGACGACGTGCGCGCATTCCTCCAGGCGCGCCGCGGCCTGCTCGACGCCATTGTCTTCAGCGGCGGCGAGCCCACCCTCCATGCCGGGCTGCCGGCCGCGTTGCGCGAGGTCCGCGCCCAGGGCTATAAGATCGGCCTGCATACCAACGGCGCTTTTCCGCGACGCATCCAGGCGCTGTTGGATGAAGGCCTGGTGGACTGGTTCGGCCTCGATGTCAAGGCGCCGCGATGGCTGTATGAGCCGGTGACGGGTCAGATGGGCGCGGACGCGGCGGTCTGGGAGACGTTGCGGCTGTTGTTGAAGGCAGGAGTGTCGTTTGACGCGCGAACGACCGTGTATCGTCCCGCGCTCGATGATGAAGAAGTCTTGCGCATGGCCACGGAATTGAGGAAGACCGGTCTTCGCGCTCTGAAGTTGCAGCCGTGGCGGCCGTTGTCGGCGCCCGGCGAGTTTATTCCCATCGAGGATTTAAGCGCCTTGCAGGCGAAGGTGAACCAAATACTCGCTCCCGCGTCCAAGGCGCCCAACGCGAAACGGGCGGCGGATTCCGATCGCTCCGCCTTTGCCCCTGCTCTGGCTGTCACCGCTCCTGCTGCCGTTGCGTAGTCGGTTCCTCCTGTTCGTTCCTGCTGGCGGTTGTGGTTGTTCTGCTCCTGCTCCTGCTCCGATTCCAGCCCTCTGCCGCCCGCTTCGCCATATAATCGAGCCAGTTGCATAATAGGGGAGCGCGGGTGTCCCGCCCGTGAAAGTCACTCAAACGCCTTGAAAACCAGCGGGCGGGACGCCCGCGCTCCCATTGCCTTGCGCATTCTGCACCTGGCTCAATCCCCTCACAATCTTGCGTGAAAAGGAGAAAGACCATGCCACGTCCGCCGGTTTTGCAAACCATCGAATGGAAATCCGTTTTTGAATCGGGAAAGGACTATGACGCCTGGCTCGAGGCGGCCGAAAGCCGCGACAATGCCGACAAGATGCGCGCCCGCCATGCCGCCGTTGATCTGACCGCTCAGGCCAAGGGTTTTCTGGCGGCGCTGACGCGCCCCGTTTTCATAGTCGCCATCGCCGAGGACTGGTGTGGCGACGTCATCCGCCATGTCCCGGTGTTGCGCCGGATCGAGGAGGCCGCCCCGCGGCTGTCGGTCCGTTTCATCTCTCGCGAACAGCATCCCAACGTGTTCGTGCGGTTTTTGACCAACGGAGGCGAGGCGATTCCGAAGTTCATTTTCCTGAGCGACAAGTTCGTCGAGTGTGGCAACTGGGGGCCGATGCCGGCGGCCTGTCGCGAGTGGATCGCGCGGGGCAAGGCCAGCGGCGATGTGGGCGCCGCCCGCAAGAAGGTCGCGCTGCTGTATGAGGCGGACGCTTCGGGGGCCGAGGTCGCCCGGGAATTGCTCCACTTGATTGACATTGCAGCCTCGCCGGCGCCGTAGCATTCTCACGCATGAGAGCCCGCCGCAAAATGCGGCCTGCAGGGGAGCGCGGGCGTCCTGCTTGCTGACTGCGCGCGCGTTTTCTGATTTTTAAGGGCGGGACGCCCGCGCCCTCTTGACGGTGGAGTGTTGTTGATAACCACATAATCACGACGAGGGGACAACGCCTGTATGAATCCGATGGCCCATTCCATTATCGACGCCTACATGCACGTCGGGCTGCCGCGGTTTGGCTCGGCCGCCGAAGCCTTGCAGACCATGGATCGCTGGGGAACGGCCAAGGCCGTCCTTGTCTTGGGGCCGGGCGTTCCGGACGTCGCCGCCCTGGCCGAGGCGCAGCGGGCGCGGCCCGACGCCATCCGCACGATGGGCATTCCGTATGGCGACACGCCCGAAAAGCGCCTGATCTGCGCCGAGGCCTGCTTTGCCGCCGGCGCCATCGGCTTCCGCCTTCAACGCGACGAAACGGTGGACAATCCCGATCTGATGCGACGGCTGGGCGCGCGCGGGGGGTGGGCCTTTGCCACCGATCCGCTCTTCAGCGTCCGCCATACGGAGTTTTTGCTGCAATGGCTGGACGATCATCCGAAGGCCCGGGTCGGCGCGCCGCATTTTCTCAGCCCCGACCTCGCGCGCCTGGAGGGCGAGCCGGCGCGGCGTCTGCTGGAGCATGAACGCTTTCACCCCATTTTCTCGCGGCAGGGGCAGTGTGGCAGCCGCGAGCCGCGTCCCCATCGCGATCTGAAGCCGTGGGTTGAGCGCGTCGTTGCCCAGTGTGGCTGGAGGCGCTGCCTGTGGGGGAGCGAGTATCCCGTCCTGTTCTGGCGCGGCGAGCAGATTGACGAGAGCCGGCGATGGGTGCGCGATTTGGGGGTCGAAATCTCCGAAGACGATTACGTCGCGTTCACCTGCGGCAACGCGCAGCGGCTGTTTTTCTCGCAGCCGGCGCCCAAGGCGGCCATGCCCGAACTGCCGGATTGGATCAAGAACTTTCCGACGCCGATGCCGGTCGGACTGTCGCCACACGCGCCGGTCCCGCTGCCGATGGACGTCTATGCGCCGCTGATGGCCGCCTACCTCCAGCGCAACCGCCCCGACGCCCGGCTGACGTTCGCCGAGTTTTGCGTCGAGCAGCTGCGACAGGGGCTGGCTCAACCATCCCATTGAACGATGGTTTCAGTCATCTGCGGGGCGGTTCCGCCATCGGCGCGTCCGGGTCGTCGGTCAGCCGTTTTCATTCCTTGCCGGCTTTGTGCGCCGGCGCCCACATGGTTCGATAAGTTTCGAGGAACTGCTCGACGAAGCGGTCCATATACAGCGCTGCGGCGGCCGAAACGTGGGGCGCGAGAATGACGCGCGGGCAGGTCCGCAGGGGCGAATCGGCCGGCAGCGGCTCTTTTTGAAACACGTCGAGATAGGCGGCGCGCAGCCGGCTGGCCTTCAGCGACTCGACCAGCGCGTCTTCATCGATGCAGTGTCCGCGACCGATGCTATACAGACACGCGGACTTCGGCAGCAGCGCCAGGCGCCGGGCGTCCATCAGGTTGACCGAGTCGTTTTCGCGTGGCAGCGCCAGCACGAGATGATCGGTTTCCGGGAGGATGGCGTCGAGTTGCTTCACTGTGATGACGTCATCGTCTTCGCCGAAAAAAGCCGGCTTGGGCGCCGGGCGCCGGCGCACGCCCGTGATGCGCACGCCAAACGGTTTGCACAATCGGGCGATCCATTCGCCGATGCGTCCGAAGCCGACAATCACCACATGACTGTTGCGGAAGGGGCGCATGTGCCGCGAGACTTCGGCGCGCGGCCAGTTGATTCCCGCTTCCTGATAGCGGACGCAGTCGGTGACGCCGCGCACTTCGGCCAGGATCATTCCCACGACCGTCTCGGCGATGAACTCGCCATGAAAGGCGCCATGCGTGACGGTCAGGCCGGGCCGGTCGGCCAGGGGTTCCATGCCTTCGCGTCCGGCCGCAGGTGTGGCGATCCATTTCAAACGGGGGGCCTGATCGAGCCATTCGGGCTTGACGCGCCAGCACAGGGCAATGTCCGCCCCCCGCAGAGCCTCGACGAATTCCTCCTCCGACGTGCAGAGGCGAACTTTGGCGCCCGTGGTTTCCTCGATGCGCGCCGCGTGGCGTTCCTTCATCGCGTAGTGTTCCACGTCGGGACTGGTGATGAAGGCGGCGATATGGGTCATCTCACACTGGCCTTTCGCGCAATTATGGATTGCGCCGGAGAATCGCCCGGCGACAATCGACCGCAAGTGTTGCACACTGCGGCTGGGCAATGCGACGCAAAACGTCCGGTCTGCCGCTGCCGCGCTGCCGATGCAAAGGACGAAACGACATGACCGAAGTTGAGAATGCGCTGCGCATTATCTGGTTTAATTCGCCCGAACGGATTGTCTCCCGTCTGCCCATCTATAACATCGAGTTTCACAACCGGCGCGACGAGCCTTACGTCCATGGGCAAACGAACACGCCGCTGGGGCCGGGCCGGTCCATGCGCGACATCTGGGGCGTTGTGACAACGCGCAAGTATGACGCCGTCGGGGCGCTGCATTCCGAGCCATCGCTCACCGATCCCGCCCAACTGGCGGGATTTCAGTGGCCCGATCCTGATGACGACTGGATTTGCGCCAAGTTTCATCAGCAGGCCGCCGACTTTCCCGGCGGCGATCTGTGGATCAGCGGGGGGCATAGCTGCGCCATCTGGGAAATCGCCTACAAGATGATCGGCATGGAGCGACTGCTGGAGTATTTCTACTCCGAGCCGGAGTTTGTGCGCGAAGTGTTCCATCGCATTGTGGATTTTCATCTCGGCATCGCGCGCCAGTATGTTCAACTCGGCGTGCGCAGCGTGGGCTTTTCCGATGATCTGGCGACCCAGAGCGGCCCCTTTTTCAGTCCCGATATTCTGGAGGAGTTCTTCAAGCCCGAATACAAGCGCCTGTTTGGATTTTATCGCGAGCATGACGTCATCGTCGGGATGCATTGCGATGGCAATGTGGATCGCCTTCTGGACTTCTTTATGGAGGTCGGCCTGAACATTCTCAACCCGGTCCAGGTGACGGCCAATGACCTCGCCGCCGTCCGGCGCAAGACGCAAGGCCGTCTGTGTCTGCATGGCGGCATCAGCAATGTGACGGTTTCGCGCGGGCCGGTCGAAGCCATCGAAGCCGAAGTCCACCGCCATATCTGGATGCTGGGCCAACAGGGCGGATTCTTCCCGAATCTGGACCATAGCATGCCGACGCCCGAGGCGCACCGGCGGGCTTTCGTCGAGGCCGTCGAGAAATGGGGACGCTTTCCCCTGGTCCCCCCGCCGGAATGCTCTTCATCATCCTGACCTTTGGGAGCAGCGCGCATGGCAGACTACAATCCGACGCCCTGGTATCGGCGCGTCCGCCGCTGGGGACAGACCAACCTGACCGAGATCGATCCGCTTGACTACGATCACGCCTTCTGGCGCGCGCACTGGCGGCGCACGCGCGTCCAGGGCCTCGTCGTCAACGCCGGCGGCATCGTCGCCTACTACCCCAGCCGCATCGCGATGCAGTATCGCGCCGAACATCTCGGCGGCCGCGATTTGTTTGGCGAGATCACAACGGCCGCGCGCGAAGACGGCCTCGCCGTTCTGGCGCGGATGGACTCCAACCGCGCCACCGAGGAGTTCTATCGCGCCCATCCCGATTGGTTCGCCGTCAATGAAAAGGGCGAGCCGTGCCGGACCGGCGACCGCTATCAGGCCTGCGTCAACAGTCCCTACTACAAGGAGTTCCTCCCCGAAGTCCTGCGCGAGATCATCGACCGATACCATCCCGACGGATTCACCGACAACAGCTGGACCGGCCTGGGCCGCAAGTATATCTGCCGCTGTGAACACTGCCGCCGCAAGTTTCGCGACGAGGCCGGGCTGGACCTGCCCGCCGCGCCGGATTGGGGCGATCCGGTCTATCGCCGGTGGATTCGGTGGAGTTACCAATGCCGCCTCGACAACTGGGACCTGAACAACCGCGTCACGCGCGAACACGGCGGGCCGGATTGTCTGTGGCTGGGGATGGTTCATGCCGATCCGGTCAGTTCGCATGTCTCGTTCTGCGACCTCAAGGCCGTCGGCGAGCGCTCGGTCCTGATGATGTGCGACCAGCAATCGCGCACGCAGGCCACCGGGTTCGAGCAAAACGGCCTGACGGGTAAGATTCTGCACGGGGTGGCGGGATGGGACGCCATCATTCCCGAGAGCATGGCGATGTACGTCCGGGGCGACCAGGCCTTCCGCCGCGCCAGCGCCCCGCCGGCCGAGGCGCGGACGTGGATGGTTGCCGGATTTGCCGGGGGCATTTCGCCGTGGTGGCATCACGTCGGCGCGCGTCAGGAGGATGCGCGCCAGTTCGACACTGCCGAGCCCGTCATGCGATGGCACGAGGCGAACGAGCCGTATCTTTATGGCCGCGAGCCGGTGGCCAATGTCGGCCTCGTCTGGTCGCACGACAACGTCGAGTTTTTTGGCCGCGATGACGCGAAGACGCGCGTCCAACTCCCCTGGCGCGGCTTCACGATGGCCCTGACGCGCGCCCGGATTCCGTTTCTTCCAGTTCACGCCGACCACATCGACCGCGACGCTGCGCGATTGGACACGCTGATTCTGCCCGAGGTCGCCGCCCTGTCAGGCGCCCAGTGCGCCGCCATCCGCGGCTTTGTCGAACGGGGTGGGGGATTGGTCGTGACGGGACGGACGGGGCAGCTCGATGAAGACGGGGAAGCGCGCAAGGACTTCCCGCTGGCCGACATTCTGGGCGTTCGCCCCACGGGCCGCGTCCTCGGCATCGAAGGGCAGCCCCAAACAGACTGGGAAATCCACACAGGCCACAACTACCTGCGGCTGATGCCGGACGCGGGCTGCGAAGGCAATCAGGAAACGTCCGCCGCGCGCCATCCCATCCTGGCTGGCTTCGACCGCACGGACATTCTGCCACTGGGCGCGACGCTGCAGGTCATCGAGCCACTGGCGGGAGCGGATGTGGACGTGATCGCGACCTACGTCCCGTCGTTCCCGATCTATCCTCCGGAATTCAGCTGGATGCGCCAGCCGCGCTCGGAGACCCCCGCCATTATCGCCCGCGAACAGGGACCGCAACGCGGCCGCGTCGTCTATTTCGCCGCCGACGTGGACCGGCGCCATGCCCGCCAGGGCCTGCCCGACCACGGCGACCTGCTGGCCAATGCGATCCGCTGGGCCGCGCGCGATCGCCAGCCGCTGCGCGTGGAAGGGCCGGGCTACCTGGATTGCCACGTGTATCGGCAGGGCGGGCGCTTCATTGTCCACATCGTCAACCTCAGCGGCGCCAATCAATGGCCGGGCTATCGCGAGGAGTATCTGCCGGTGGGGCCGATCCGCGTCTCGCTTGCGGCGCCCGAAGGCCTCGGCGCCAGCACGGTCCGGTTGACCGTTGCGGGAATAGACGTCAAAGCCTTCCGAAGCGACGGGCGCATCGAGTTCGAAGTTCCCAACATCGCGGACCATGAGATGGTGATCATATGATGGAAAGGGATGAAAAAAATCGGCTCATGACTGTTCGGTCGTTTTGGGGTTGTGCGTTCCTGTAAGGCGCGGGAAGTGGTTCCGATTCTCATCGTTGCGTGTCCATAGCCATGGCTATAACTCGCCGCTCTTTTGATGCTCTCCTCCTCTGGCTCGTCGATGGGCTGGCGCTTGCGGGCGCATGGTGGGTGTCGCTGGCGCCGATCGCCGACATGCTGAAAGGGGGAGAATGGAGCGGGATGATGGCCATTTTCTTCACGGCCATCCTGGCCCCGGCTGTTGGCATCTGGATGCAGATTCGGGTGGCGCCTATTCTGATCCAACTTGCATCCAATCGCGCCTGGCGCCAGGAACTGGCCCTGACGCTTCTTCCGGCCCAGGAATATCTCGTCCCGAAACTCAGGCGGGCCGTTCTGTGCTCGGTTCTGCCCGTTACGCCATGTCTGGGGGTTGCCGCCGCCGGCAGTTTAAAAGGGGCCGTGGGTTTTGGCATTGCGATCATAGCGCTGCTATACACCTCGACTATTCTTTCCGTTTCAATTGCCGGTCTGGCCGACGGGTTCTTGCGAATGTGCCGTGCGCGCAAGGTCTCTGCGCTGACGGCCTTGGTTCCCGTCATGTGGGCCTTCGCCTGTCCGTTGGCCGCTGTGATCGTCGTGCTGGGACCGGGCCGGCTGATTGGCGAGCGCTCGTTCAGCGCCTTCACTTACGCGCTCATCTTCACTGTCGTCTTTGTGACTCTGATTGCAGGACTGCTCATCTTCGCTCTTATCCGCTGGCGTCAGGCGGTCAGGGCGTTCTATGAATTGGATTGACGCTGCCGCACATCAACTTTGGCCAGAGGCCACACAGGGAGATCACCATGCCACAGCAGGGAATCCATATCGGATGCGGGGCCATCACCTGGAAAAAAGTCCCGCAGGAGCAGGTCCTGTCGGAAATCGCGCAGGCCGGTTATGAGGGCTGCCCGGTCGGACCGCGCGAGGGCGAAACGACGCGGCAGACGCTGGACCGACTGGCAGAATACGGCCTGAAACCGGCGCCGGGCTATCTCAGCGGCGAATTCTGGAAGCCTGAGAAGGAAGCCGAGATTCTCGACAAGGCCCGCGCCCAGGCGAAGTTCCATCGTGAAGCCGGTCTGACCGAACTGTATGTCGCCGCCCATGGCTTCGACGGCTACACGACGCGGCGCGGCCTGACGCGCAACCAGGTCGCCGGACACGTCAAGCCCGAAGACGCCATGACCGACGCCGAATGGAAGCAGTTCGCCGCCTCCATCTCCAAAGTCTGCGAGATCACCCTGGCCGAGGGCGTCCGCAGCTGCTTCCACAATCACGTCGGCAGCACGGTCGAGACGCGCGAAGAAATCGACCGGCTGTTCTCGATGGTGGACCGCAAGCTGCTGTTCCAGGGACCCGACACCGGCCACCTCGCCTGGGCCGGCGTGGACGTCGTCCAGTTCTGCCGCGACTACGCCTCCAGCATCCTGACGATGCACGTCAAAGACATCAATCCGCGCGTCCTCAAAGAGGGCTGCAAGGCCGAATGGGACTACAAGACCTTCAGCGACAAGGGCATTTTCACAGAATTGGGCGAGGGCTTCGTCGATTTCCCGGCCGTCTTCCGCATCCTGAAGGACGCTGGCTTCCAAGGCTGGATCATTGTCGAAACCGACGTCACCCAGCGCCCCACCGCCCTCGAAAGCGCCCGGATCAGCCGGGCCTGCCTGAAGCGCCTCGGCTATTGATCCGGAAAGCAGTATTTCTTCACAGCAGAGCCAGCTGCAAAATAAGGGAGCGAGGGCGTCCCGCCCGTGAAAATCACAACAATACGCGCGAAATCATCGGGCGGGACGCCCGCGCTCCCATAAATGCCGCGTTTTGCCGCTGGCTCAGCAGGCTTAAGAGATGGCGGGGACATCGGTGGGAGGAAGAAGATGGATGGTCTCTTCGAGTTCGAGGCGCCGCTCGCCGGGATAGACGATCCAGAGGCGGCGCAGTTTCAGGTCCTCCACGGCGGCGCGCATTGAGCGGGTGATTGTGGGGCGTTCGGACCATTTGAATTCGAACCCGTGGCGCCGCCCGTCCAGCACGCACATCAGATCAAGTTCGACGCCGCCATGAGTGGCCCAGAACCAGGCGTCTGCCGGTCGCAGCGCCCTCAGCGTTTCCTCCAGCATGAATCCCTCCCACGAGGCGCCGATTTTCGGATGTGACCACAGCGCGTCCGCAGTTCGCGTTCCCAGGAGGGAGTGCAGCAGTCCGCTGTCGCGGAAATACAGTTTGGGCGACTTGACCTGGCGCTTCGCGAGATTCTCATGCCAGGGCTGCAGTTGCCGGATCATGTAGCCCCCCGTCAGAATGTCCACGTATTTGCGGACGCTGCGCTCCGAGGCGCCGAAACCGCGCGCCAGTTCCGCGAAGTTGATGACCTGTCCGTGGTAGTGGGTCAGCATGGCCCAGAACCGCCGCATCGCCGCCGGAGGCTGGTCAATGCCGTGCGACAGCACATCGCGCGTCAGGAAGGTCTGGATGAAGTTCTCGCGCCACACGGCGCTGGCTTCGTCGGAATCGGCCAGATACGAACGGGGGAATCCCCCGCGTTCCCACAGCTGCCGCCATTGTTCCGGACCTGTTTCGGCAAGATCGAACGGGGTCATTTCGATGAATTCGACGCGTCCCGCCAACGATTCAGACGTGTCCCGAAGCAACTCGGGCGAGGAACTCCCCAAGATCAGGAATCGCGCGGGAATCTCGGGCCGGTCTGCCAGAACGCGCAGCAGTGGAAAAAGATCGGGTCTGTGCTGAATCTCGTCAAGCACCACCAGTCCGCGCCTGGGGTTCAAAAACATCTGAGGGTTCTCCAGAGCCAGCAGATCGGCGGGAGACTCCAGATCGAGCCAGGTTTTTTCGGAGAATCCTTCGACAATCTGGCGGGCAATGGTGGATTTTCCACATTGCCGAGGGCCGACAATGGCCACCACGGGAGCGCGCTTGAGAGCGAGGGTGATTTGCTCTTGAAAGTGCTGTCTTTGGAGGAAATTCACGAAATCCCATACTTTATGTCATTAATTTCCTGAAGAATCAGGCCCCCAAAGCTGCCATGTCAAGCGTTATTGCTCGCAGATCTTTACTGCAAAGGCCTGCGCGCCGCAGTTCAAGGATAGGCCTATCTATCGAGCCTGCAAATCATGCCGCGCCGAGTTTGATGCGGGGATCGAGCCAGACGTAAAGCACGTCCACGATAGTGTTCATCGTCACCAGCAGTGTGCTATAAAGGACGGCCAGCCCCAGCACGACGCCGTGGTCGCGATTCTCGATGCCATAAACGAAATATCGCCCCAACCCCGGAATGCCGAAGAATGTTTCGATGACAAAACTGCCCGTCGCGACGGCCGCCAGCAGCGGGCCCAGATACGTCACCACCGGCAGCAGCGCGTTGCGCAGGGCATGGCGGACGACTGCCCGCGTCCGCGACAGCCCCTTGGCCCGCGCTGTGCGGATATAATCGCTCCGCATGGTTTCGAGCATCGAGGCGCGCGTCATGCGCGCGATGTAGGCCAGCGAAAAGGCCGACAGCGACAGCGACGGCAGAATCATCCGCTCCGGCCCGCCCCAGCCCAGCGGGACCCATCGCAGTTTGTTGACGAAGATGTGGATCAGGATCGCCGCCAGGACGAAGTTTGGAACCGACACAAAAACAATCGAGACGAACATGGTGGCCTGATCGGCCAGACGATTCTGGTTCAGCGCCGCCGCCACACCCGCCGGCACTCCGAGGCTCAGCGAGATCAGGACGGAGATCACGCCGAGCATCGCCGACTTGGCCCAGTTGTCCCGGATGATGTCGTTGACGGTCTTGTCCTCATAGATGAACGATGGGCCGAAATCGAAGCGGACCACGCCGCCGATATAGGCCCAGTATCGCTGCCACAGCGTGTCGTCGAGGCGGTAGCGCGCGCGCAGGTTCTTCTCGACGGCCGGCGGAAAGCGCCGCTCGCGGTCAAACGGCCCGCCTTTGACCGCATTGAGCATCAGGAACGTCACCGTGACGATGATCCACAGGACCAGAATCAGCGAGACAATGCGTTTGGCGACAAAGACAAACATACGATGTGGTTATAATGGCCCCGGATGGAGGAGTGGGTCAAGCGCAGGAAAGCGATTGCTCAGTCTCCCCCCGGCGACTAGACTTGTCGAGTTCATCGTTCGTCAGTCACTCCGCAGTCCAATGTCGAGGTTGCGCGTATGCACGCCGCCATGAGAATGCAGACAAAGATACTGCCGGGACATCGCATCGACATTTCGACGCCCGGACTTCCTGAGGGAAGCGCCGCGGAAGTAATTGTATTCCTGCCCGGAGAAAGAGCGGACGCCCAAGAATCCATCATCGACTTCCTTGACTCGTTGCCGCCGGGGCCGAGGCTTTTTAAGTCAGCCCAGGAGGTGGATGAGTATATCACCCGGGAGCGCGACGCATGGGGGCGCTGATCCTGCCACGCTCGGGTCCTGTTTATGCGGACGCCTCTGTTTTTATTTACAGCGTCGAAAAGCATTTGCAGTTCGGGCCTGTGTTACGTCCATTGTGGCAGGCGGCTGCCGTCGGCAATATCACTGTTGTGACCAGCGAATTGACGGTCTTGGAGACGCTCGTCGGCCCCATCAGGGCAAATAACAGGGATTTGGTTGAAGACTATGAACGGCTCTTCCATCTGCCCTCGATAGAGACGGTTCCCATCTCGCTGACAGAACTGAGGGAAGCGGCTCGCTTGCGCGCCATGATCCCCACGCTTCGCACGCCCGACGCCATCCACGCCGCAACGGCGCAGGTTCTCGGATGTCGCATGTTTTTGACGAATGACGCGGGATTCAGGCGAGTCGCTTCACTGCCCGTTACCGTTCTCAAGGACCTGTAAGGTCAATAGACTTACCGGCGCCCCCAGCGCGCCACCTTCTTGAGAACCGCGTCCGCTTCCTCCTGGTTTTTCACGCCGGACACCGTCAGGAAGGCCCCTTGGGGTCCGATGGCGTCCATGAATTCGTCCAGCTCTGCCGCGTTGACCCAGACCATGAATCCGCGCCGCGCCTGCTGGATGCGCTTATAGACGTGGAGCCAGCGCCGCCAGCCCTCGTTGCCGGCGCCCGGGACCCACTGGATGGCCTGAAGATTCGGAACTTCCAGCAGCCGGTCGAGGAAGCGCAGCGCCTTCGGGCCATCGAGATGATAGATGTTGTGCGTCATGTGGGCGCATTCGCGCGCGATGCCGGGCAGAAAGATATCCTCGAACTGGGCGTCGGAGATCATGCACGAAAAATCGTTCGAGGGGATGTGAAACAGTCCGTCAGAGACCAGATGAATCCATGACGAGCAGGGCATTCCCGCGGTTCGCGTCCTCTCCCGATAGACGTCGTAAAGTTTGAACAGATCGTCGGTCACGCGATCGACCAACGCCTTGACCTCGTCGGGATTGGTCAGCATGTCGAGGCACAGGTTCTGGGGATCGCGGAAGGCGGCAATGGCGTCGCCGCCGGCGTGCAGATCGGTGACGCCGACGATGAACTTGCCCTTGCCGCGCTCGATGTAGGCGTCGGTCAGTTCGAGAATCTTCTTGTAGTAAAGGTTGTCGGTATCCAGCCGAATCCGATCGACATTTTCGGGCGACCAGTCGTGCAGGATGGGCTTGCTCCAGGAAGTGTGCGCGCCGAACTCCAGTGGACAACCATAGAAGGCCGCGAAGACATCCGGTCCCAGGTTGGGCATCGCCACGGGCATCGCGTCGCCATAATAGACGTTGTTGGCGATCTGCGCCAGGGCGCGGTCGGCCTGAAAGTCAACGTCCATGTATCGGTCGCGATGGGTCGGATGCTGGCTTTGGGGGACGGGAACACGCTCGTTTTCCGGCTTGGGGAAGGTGATATAGGTCAAAGGGCGGTCGAGAATCTCGCCGTTCCACCATGCGTCGATGCGTTGCTTTGCCTGCTCATAATCCGGTTTGAAGACAAACATGCAGTCCCCCCATGAATGGTTTCGATCTCAAGCGCTGTTCCGCCTTGCGCTCATGCTCACAGACGCGCCTTCCCATAATCCCATCGGCCTGATCGGACGGATCGGTCCGATGAATCTTTACAGATTCGACGGAGAGCCGCCGCTGCGGACGTATTCGGGCTCCAGCGTCTCCCAGTCCCTGCCGACATCCGGGTCCGTAAGGCGTCCACGCAGAGCCAGCCAGGCGATGGTGTCGGCGGCAGGCTCGGAACGCAATGCCCCGGCCAGTCGCGCCCGGCTGCCCAGCCGTTGCCGGAGTGACGCTTGAAAGCAGCGGCGCGCGTCTCCGGTGAACCAGACCGGCTCGCCGCCGGCCATCGTTTCGATCCGGTCCAACCAGGCTTCCAGCGGCATGCGGTCGTCCGGATGCAGCCGCTGCGGCGTTTCATCAGGGTCGGCAGCGAGTCGGAACAGCGCGGCATAGGCCTCGGCGCGTCGCGCATCCAGTAGCGGCGACACGAGCGCGCCCGGGACCCCCGCCCGCGCCGCCAGGCCTTCGAGCGTCGAGACGCCTGTCAGCGGCACGCCGGCGGCCAGACACAATCCCTTCGCGAGGCTCAGCCCAATCCGCGCGCCCGTGAACGAACCCGGTCCAATCGAAACGCCGACAATGGAAACATCCGCCGCCGTCACTCCCGCGGCTTGGAGCGCCTGCTGAATCAATCCCGCGGTCTGGCGCGAGTGCGACTGCTCGAGGTTCACATGCAGCGAGACCACCACGCCGTCCTCGTCCACCAGCGCGACGCCCCCGGCCCGAGTGGCCGTTTCAATTCCCAATGCCAGAAGCCCCGCCATCGCCCGCCGCCTTGGTTCGCGCATCCCGCGCGTCTGGATTCATCCTTCCATGTCGCGCGCGGGGGCGTCAATCGTCGTTCGCGCCCCACCCAAAGGCCGAGATACCAAGGTCCAACAGACCGAAATGTGGGGAGCCTTGGGCGGAGGCCAGGACGGAACCCGTCGGGCAGCCTTGACCCCCGGGAGGGCGCTGGCTTAGGGTGGTCCCGACGCCGACCTGCCGGCTTGCGGAGCCCAAGGGCCGGCCCAACGCCATGACCTTGTCCATGACCATCGGGCTTCTGCTGGCCTTTGCGCTGATCGCTTATATGGTCTTCGAGGCGCGCACGCGCCTCGAAGTGGTTGAGAGGACGCTTCACTTCGACCGCCTGCCTCCGGCTTTCGACGGTTTCCGCATCGTCATGGTGTCGGATTTCCATGCCCCGCGATTCCGGCGCTGGGACCGCCGCGTCATCGACGCCATCGGACGGATCGACGCTGATCTGCTGGTTATCGGCGGCGATCTCAAGGCCCGCAACTACACGCCCAACCGGCCCATCGTCGAAATCCTGGATGCCCTGATCGAGGCCACCCGCCGGTATCCGTTCCGGCCGGTTTACGTTCGGGGCAATCATGACCGTCGCGGCTTCAGCGCCATCTGCAACCGCCGCCGCGACCTGCACGCGTTGCGCGACCGCCACATTGCCCTCCAGCGCAACGGCCAGCGCATCGTCGTCGCCGGGGTCCGGCATTCGGGCCGCGTAACCCGCCGCATGCGCTCTTCCGTGCGCAAAGCCCTGCGCGGCGTCGATCCGAACGATTTTCTCATCTTCATTGCGCATTCACCGGACTACTTCCGCATGGCCGCCCAACGCGGGGCCGACCTCGTCCTGTCGGGCGATACGCACGGCGGGCAGATTCGCCTGCCCATCCTTGGCCCGTTGCTGATGTCCAAATGCAAACTGGGCGGGGAGTTTGACATGGGTCACGTCGAGCGCTTCGGCAGCCAGCTCTACGTCACGCGCGGCGTCGGCTCGACCGGCCCGCCCTTCCGCCTGCTTTGCCGTCCCGAAATCTCGGTGCTGACGCTGAAACGCAAGAATTGACGCTGGATGCGGCCCAAGGAGAAACCATGAACGAAAAGGTCGTCCTGATCGGCGCCGGCAGCGCCGCATTCACGCGGGGCCTGCTGGCGGACATGATTCGTTCGGAATGGCGCGGAGAACTGGCGCTCGTGGATATCGACGACGAAGCCGGGCGCGTCGCCGAAGGACTGGCCCGCAAGATGGTTGCCGCTGCCGGCTCCTCGCTGAAAGTCTCCCGCGCCATGGATCGCCACCGCGCGCTGCCCGGGGCCACCGTGGTCATCTGCACGATTGCCGTCGGCGGCCGGCGCGCCTGGGAACAGGACGTCATTATCCCGCGCAGATACGGCATTTATCAACCCGTCGGCGACACGGTCATGCCCGGCGGCAGCAGCCGCGCGCTGCGCATGATCCCGGCAATGGTGGCCATCGCCCGCGACGTCGTGGAACTCGCGCCCCAGGCGCTGTTTATCAATTACGGCAATCCCATGAGCGCGGTCTGCCGCGCAATCCGAAAGGCGACCGGAGCCGATGTTATTGGGCTGTGCCACGGCGTGCCCGACGCCGCCCGGAACCTGGCCCGGCTGTTGGATACGCCGTTGGACGCCTTCCAATACACCGCCGTGGGCATCAACCACCTCACGTGGTTCACCGGGGTCGCGTCCGATGGGAAGGATCTGATGCCGCGGCTGCGCGCAATGGCGCGCGACAAGGCCGCCGCGGACCTGCCGCCCGAGGCCTTCGGCCTGCTCAAATGGGGGGGCGACGCCGTGACGATGCTGCAGGAGCAGCCCTTCACCTGGCGTCTGACGGACCTGTTCGGCGCCTATCCCGTTCCCGGCGACCGCCACGTCACCGAGTTTTTCGGACGGATGTTTTCCGGGCGCAGCGCCTACTTCGGCAAGACCCTCGGCCAGGACGCCTACACATTTGAGGGCGTTATCGCCGCCGGCGATCGCGCCTATGCGACGATGAAGGAGATGGCGCTGT
>Ga0101944_10002875_pt1 | contig 26040 bp, 18 predicted proteins | sample DewCreD2012metaG_FD_75245 | JGI IMG/M metagenome (GOLD analysis project Ga0101944, IMG submission 75245) | Hot spring sediment bacterial and archeal communities from British Columbia, Canada, to study Microbial Dark Matter (Phase II) - Dewar... ... | reverse complement strand
GTTTTGCAACCACCCCGCAGTTTTGCTCTCACCAACACTGGCTGTCGTAGCCGTCGAATTCCGACAACTGATTCCAATAGATCAGCCAAAAGTTTCCGAGCATGAACCCGCTTGCAAACTCGTTTGCGAAATTCCCCAAAGCCACCGCCAAATCCGCGGCAGGTCCATATTGTTGTCGCAACGTCGGCGCATGTCGCGCAATCGAAGTCGAACTGGCACTACTTTCCTCCACTGATCCATAAATTGCGATGTGGCTGATTGTCATTGTTCCAGCGCCGCGCTGCTGCCTCGTTTAGCTCCACCCACTTTGCTTGCCGTTTCCACTCCACGTGACCATCGCAAAAGACTATATTTGCGCCTTTACTGTGACGAGTTCCCGGCGGCGCGACATTGTGTGAAAGAAAGCGATGAAACGTGATTTCACCATCCGCTGCATTGTTTCCGTCGCTATCGCCGATGGCAATCATGTCCGCTGGCTTCGCAACTTTGGTGACCGCCAAAGCATTCGATGGATTGTCGCCAAGACCGAGGCCGCTTGTGGAGGCCACCCCCCAACCATTATAGCCGTAACAGAATTTTTCGGTGCTGCCAACATTATAGGGAAAAGCGTATCCGAGCGGCGATGTGTTGGTTGGCCAGGCGAAGTCTGGTTGGGCTGAAGGACAATAGAAGACGCCGATGTTGCGCGAGACGAGTGGCAATATCTGCGCCTGCCAGCCGTATGTGGTAAAGCGACTAACGCTTGTATCCAAATAGACCAGCGATGGATAAAAGCCTGTTCCAGTTGCATACAGATTCAGCGCAATCCCGAGTTGCCGCAGATTGCTCTTGCAGGCGGCTGACTTGGCGGAATCCTTGGCGCGCGACAGTGCAGGCAGCAGCAATGCTGCTAGGATTGCCACGATGGCAATGACCACCAGCAACTCAATCAAAGTGAAGGCGTGTTTTGATTTCATGTTCGGGAGTGAATTCTTGCCTACTTCTTTAACATATACCACACGCCCAGAGCGGCTGCAGCAATGGCCAGTATCCATCCCAACACGTTGAAAACGGCTCGCCCCGTTTTCAAACCGCACACATATCCCAAACCCCAAATTCCAATCGCGACGGCCACCCACGAAAAGGCCAGCGCGTCATCGCCGAACTTCTCCTTCCTCATTTGCCACGCAGGAATATGCTGGTTGCGTATACCAACGACCCCGTAACCGATCAGCATCAGCGGCACAAAGCACGCAATAAGCCACAACAGTATCTCCCCGATCCATCGGCAAAGCTTGCGCAGAGGCGTCTCTGGCTGCTTGGGGCTCGCAAAGACAACGTGAATGCCGTCGTCTTGATTCGCAAGATGTCTGCGTCTCTTCATGGTGGGACGGTGGAGTGACCAGGGGGTCACTCCACCATTTGATTTCACCAACATTGGCTGTCGTAGCCGTCGAATTCGGAAAGTTGATTCCAGTAAATCAACCAGAAATTGCCCAGCATGAAGCCGCTCGCAAACTCCGCTGCGAAATTGCCCAATGCAACCGCCAGGTCGGCGGCCGTGTCCATGTTGTTGTCACATCGCCGTTGCACATCTCGTATGTATGGCTTTGCCGCGTCAATAACACCGGTTGTGGAATTCCAAATGCTGAAAATGGAGGCCACCCTGCCACCGATGGAAACCCAATGCCCGGCCCGCGTCCACCAGTTCTGTCCCTGGTAATGGGCTATCTTGAACGAGGTTTCTCGGAAGAGCGTGGTTTCCGTGTGAATTTCGCTCAACGCTGTTCGCAATCGCATCTGTGTTCCCGTGGAGGCGTCAGTCACGTCAACCGCCAGTTGCAACTCGCGCAGCCGGACAACCGTCCGCAACATGGAGCGTTGCTGGAGGACGTAGATGGTCTGAATGTTCAGTTGGTCAATGGCATCCGAGATTTTTGCCTCATCCCAGATGTCCGCGATCAACCCGGTGGTGGTCAGCAGAATATCTCTCCAAGGAATATAGGCATCGCCAGGCTCGACACCGTCAACCAGCATATCCATGAACATGCCGCTCGGCGGGGAAAGGAAACTGCCGCCAAAAAGAATCGTATCATAGCCGGGCAACGGATCACCGTTGGCATCCTCGTTTCGGCGCACCTCCAAATGCAGGTAAGTCCCCAGCGTCCCGGCATTGTCATAAATCAGGTTGTTGGTGCTTGCCGCGTTGGTGGAAGCGATGTGTTGGACTGTGATCGGTGTCAGGGTGAACGATCGGCGCGCTTCTGGCAGGTTGTAGAAGTTCCAATAGCCATAGACTGCGTCCGGCCATGACGGGTCGGTGAACACGGCCAGTTCCGTGTAATTGTCCACGCCATCGCCGTCGGAGTCATCACGCAGGTCCGGATTCGGGATGCCCTGATAAATCCAGATCAGATTCTCCGCCCAATCCGGCAGACCGTCACTGTCGCTGTCGGTCACATAGTCTTGCGCGACCAGCGGGTCAGTGCCCATCCACAATTCCTTGAGGTTGCTCATTCCGTCGCCATCGAAGTCCTCGTCTCCGTCCACGACCCAATTGCCGCCACGGTTTGGGAAGTCTGGCTGCCCATCACCATCGGCATCCCGTTGGAAGCTCGAATCAGGGTCGTTTGGATTGCTTTTGAAAACGGCGATCTCCATTCCGTCGGTCAGGCCGTCCCCGTCCGAATCCTGAAACGGAAACATCCGGAAAAATCCCTGTGGAGGGTGGCCATGCGCATAGACGAGGTATTCCTGCAGAGATGTTCCAAAGCCACCATCCGGCAAACCTGAATGGGCAAGAACCCACCTGTTCGGGTTGAGTTCATCGGCGAAGTAGATTTCAAACCAATGGTCATTCGGTGCGTCAGTAACCCATAGCCTGTATCGGGTAAAACCGTCCTCGAAAAAATCCACGTTCACCAAATGCAGGGTCGGAATTCCGCCGCCATCTTCCTCCGGGCCATTCGTGCCTCCACCGCCCGTCGGCATCGCCCCATCGCCACCATCGGACTTGCTCTGCGCTTTGGATTTTTCTTGCAGCTTCTTTGTCTCGGCCAGAAGCAGTGCCGGATCAACCTTCGGAACGAATCCGCCCTTGAGCGTCGCCCGGCGTTGCGCGATTTCCAGCGCCGGTGTTTTTTCTGGCGCTGCCCGCAACTGCTCCTCGGTCATCCACGGAGCAAGCTTCCGCTTGATTTCGACCCACTGCTTCTGTGGATCGAACGGTTCAGGAGGTTTCGGATTCTTCGGTCGCTTGACTGCGATCGGCTCGGGCTTTGGCAACGGCCCGAACGCTTCTTCCCAAGTCACCCACTTGCCGTCTTGGAACACCGGCGGATACGGCGGCGTTTCCGGGATGATCCACTCGATATAGTAGTCCTCATCCTCGGCGACCGCGTCTTTGCTCGTCGTTTGCGCACCGACTTGGCACAGCATCCCCAACCCGATGAAAACAGCAGCGCAAACGGCCCAACTGATCCTCCGCGCTCTTTGCTTTTTCATTTTGCCTTCATTCTTGGTTGCCTTTGCTGCTCCCCGGAAAGCGAAAGGGCGCGAACCTGCGCGATCCCCTTCGCGGCGCAGCCACGTGCCCACCGAGACAAGCACACAGGCCGCGCCGACTGGCGCGGGCCTGGCTGTCGTCTCGGTGAAAAAAGTGGCTGTTTCCGAAGGAGACTGGTAGCCAGAGCTACCGCAAAGTTTTTAGTTTTGTTTTACATACGTTTTGCCTCAACACCGTCATGTTTTACCACTCGCCGCGCTCGCGGCAAATTCTTTTCTGCGTCGCCCCGCTGCGGCAGGCGAGAGGCCCGCGCTACCTTCACGCCTTCGCGTAAAGCTCGCTGCCCTTTTCGGTGAACTCGCGGGACTTTTCTTCCATCCCTTTCTTCAACGCTTCTTCCTCGGCGATGCCTTGCTCCGCCGCGTATTTCCGCACGTCTTCCGTTATCTTCATGCTGCAAAAGTGCGGCCCACACATCGAACAGAAATGGGCCGTCTTCGCTCCTTCTTGCGGCAATGTCTCGTCGTGAAATTCTCTGGCCGTCACCGGGTCAAGCGAGAGATTAAACTGGTCTTCCCACCTGAACTCGAATCTGGCTTTCGATAGCGCGTTGTCGCGGTATTGCGCGCCGGGATGGCCTTTGGCGAGGTCGGCGGCGTGCGCGGCGATCTTGTAGGCGATAACGCCGTCTTTCACGTCCTTCTTGTTCGGCAGGCCGAGGTGTTCCTTGGGCGTGACGTAGCAGAGCATCGCGCAACCATACCAGCCGATCATCGCCGCGCCGATGCCGCTGGTGATGTGGTCGTAGCCGGGCGCGATGTCGGTCGTGAGCGGTCCGAGCGTGTAGAACGGCGCTTCGCCGCACCATTCGAGTTGCTTGGCCATGTTTTCCTCGATCATGTGCATGGGCACGTGGCCCGGGCCTTCGTTCATCACTTGCACGCCTTTGGCCCAGGCGCGTTTGGTGAGTTCGCCCTGCACTTTCAGTTCGGCGAACTGGGCCTCGTCGTTGGCGTCGGCGATCGAGCCGGGGCGCAGGCCGTCGCCGATGGAGAAGGCGATGTCGTAAGCGGCGCAGATTTCGCAGAGTTCGTCCCAATGGGTGTAGAGGAAGTTTTCCTGGTGATGGGCGAGGCACCACTTGGCCATGATGCTGCCGCCGCGGCTGACGATGCCGGTCACGCGCCGGGCGGTCAGCGGGATAAAGCGCAGCAGCACGCCGGCGTGGACGGTGATGTAGTCCACGCCCTGCTCGGCCTGTTCGATGAGGGTGTCGCGGTAGATTTCCCAGGTCAGCTCCTCGGGTTTGCCGCCCACTTTTTCGAGGGCCTGGTAAATGGGCACGGTGCCGATGGGCACGGGCGAGTTGCGGAGAATCCATTCGCGGGTGGCGTGGATGTTCTTGCCGGTGGAGAGGTCCATGACGGTATCCGCGCCCCAGCGGATGGCCCAGCGCATTTTCTCGACCTCCTCCTCGATGCTCGAGGCGAGGGCGCTGTTGCCGATGTTGGCGTTGATTTTCACCAGGAAGTTGCGGCCGATGATCATCGGTTCGGCTTCCGGGTGGTTGATGTTGGCCGGGATGATAGCGCGGCCGGCGGCGACCTCTTGGCGAACGAATTCGGGTGTGATCTCGGCCGGGATGCGCTGGGGGAAGCGGCGGAAGACGGCGGGGAGATAACCGACTGATCCGTCGGATCGGCCCGATTGGCCCGGCGCAAGAGCTCCCCCCATGTTCTCGCGGATGGCCACGAACTCCATTTCGGGGGTGATGATGCCGGCGCGGGCGTAGGCGAGCTGGGTGACGACCTTGCCAGGTTTGGCGCGCAGCGGGCGGCGCGGACCGAATAGCGAATGGCGGGTGACGAGTGACGAACAGGATTTGGACTTCGCGTCTGCCAGCAGATCGGCCGCCAAGGCAGCGTCGTCGAGGGACGGGACCGGGTGGCCGTCATATTCCTCCACATCGCCGCGCTTGAGAATCCAGTCGCGCCGCAGCGGCGGCAATCCCCGCGCAATGTCGCCCTTGAAATCGGGATCGCCCCAGGGGCCGCTGGTGTCGTAGAGCCGCACCGGCTCGTTGATTTCGAGGCGGCCGGCGGCAGATTTAGTCGGCGTCAAAGCGACCTCCCGCATAGGGACGCGGACATCGCCATGAATCTGACCCGGCAGGTAAACCCGCCGGCTTGCAGGCCGCCGGGCCTGGCTCGAAGAGCAGGAATGATCTGTGGACGTGCTCATGACACCGTGCGGGGGGAACGCGAAGCGACCTTGAATCCTGGCCGGCAATGCGCGGTGTGGTTCGTCCCTACGCCGACATGATCCGGATCAGGTTCAACGGGTCTCCCGACCACTCGGGACTCTCAGCCGCCGGGCGGCTCCCCTCGAACACGCCCACGCTAGGTCCGAAAACGGCACGGGTCAAGGGCGGTTCACGGCTTGCAGCCGGGCGCGGGCTTGCTACAGTGGAGGTCCGGGCTGTGGCGGAAAACCAGCCTGACACGAAAACAAAACCGCATGATATCCGAGCTTTCCGAGTTCGCCGCGCGACTGCGGCAAGCGCTCACATCCTGTGGCCGGTCGTGGGTGACAGCAGGTGAAAACACGTCGGTTGCTGCAACCGGCAGGGCGAGCCTTCTGACGCAGGCTGCTCCGATTGAACACCAGCACCCGTTGGCGGCTGATTTCAGCACACTTGCCATCGAGCTTTTCGGCCTTCAGTTCAGGCACAACCAGGTTTACCGGCGGCTGTGCGAAGCGTCTGGAGTTACGCCAGACACCCTGTCGGACTGGACGGCCATTCCCTGTGTGCCGACCGCGACATTCAAGGAGATGGAAGTCACGTGCCTGCCAGCCGCCGAGCGCCTGCGCGTGTTCTGCTCCAGCGGCACGACGACGCATCGGCCCAGCCGGCATTTTCACAACGCTGAGTCGCTGGCCCTTTATGAGGCATCCGCGTGGACTTGGTTCGCGAGGCAGATGATGGCGACTTTCCAGTCCGAGCGGGCACCCGTGCGATTGGCGGTGCTGACGCCGCCGCCGGCTCAGGTTGCTCATTCCTCCCTGGTCCACATGTTCGAGGTGGTCCGTCGGAATCTGGGGGCCGCGGAGACAGTATTCTTGGGCCGCGTGACCGCGGCGGGGGAGTGGGAGCTGCCTTCCGAGCGGGTGATTGGTTGGCTGCGGACAGCCTGCGCCTCGGACACGCCGTCCTTGGTGTTGGGAACGGCGTTCAACCTGGTGCACCTGATGGACCGACTGTCGGCGCAGGGCCTGCGGTTCGCGTTGCCGCCCGGCTCGCGGGTCATGGAAACGGGGGGCTACAAGGGCCGCTCTCGAAGCCTGCCAAAGGCCGAGCTGCACGCGATGATCAGCGACCGGCTGGGCGTGCCGCCGTCGCATATCGTCTGCGAGTACGGCATGAGTGAGTTGAGTTCGCAGGCCTATGCCGGCGTGGCAGGCGCGCCTGCGCCGGCGGCCGGGGAGTCGGGATGCGGCCTGCCGACCCCGGCTGACGTGTTCCGATTTCCGCCCTGGGCGCGGGCGCAGGTGATGTCACCGGAGACGGGGTGTGAGGTGGGCGAGGGGGAAACCGGTTTGATTCGCGTGTTTGACCTGGCCAATGTCTTCTCCGTGATGGCCATTCAAACGGAAGATCTTGGCGTGCGCCGGGGTGCGGGCTTCGAGCTGGTGGGCCGCGCCGGGTGGGCCGAGCCGCGCGGCTGTTCGCTTCTGGCCGCTGAGGCATGAAGACCGAGGGAGCATCCAGGATGCGCACGCTGTGGTTGGTGGGGCTGCTGCACGCGTTCACGCACGTTTATCATGTGGCGCTGATGCCGCTGTATCTGCTCATGCAGCGTGATTTCGGATTCGCCAGCGTCGGGCGGGCGACGTCGTTGGTGACTGTGCTGATGCTGGCCTACTTTGTGCCGAGTTACGGTCTGGGAGTGTTGGCGGACCGGTTGAACCGACGCACGCTGCTGGGGTGGGGGTTGGCCCTGAACGGCATGGGCTTTATGGCCCTTGGACTGTCGCCCAACTACGCCTGCGCCGTGGCGTCGGCGTTGGTGGCCGGTGTGGGCGGCAGTTGCTACCACCCGGCGGCGACGGCGATGATCGCGCGGCTGTTCCCGGTCAACACCGGTCGGGCACTGGGGCTGGTGGGGGTCGGGGCGAGCCTCGGGTTCTTGTGCGGGCCTTTGTATTCAGGCTGGCGGGCCGGGGCGTTGGAGAGCGTCCGTGGCGCGGCGGCCTGGCGTGTGCCGGTATTGGAACTGGGCCTGGCGGGCGTGCTGGTGGCGGGTCTGTTTGCCTGGCTGACACGCGATGAACAGCCTGCGGCGGCTGAGGCCAACCGTGCGGCCGAGGCGCGGGGACTCTTCCCGACAACGGCCTTGTGGATGTGGTTCCTGGGCGCAGCCCTCGCCCTGAGCTTGCGGGATTTCGCCGGTGCCAGCATGTGCAGTCTCAGCTCGCTGTTCCTGCAGCAGGCGCACGGTTACGACACCCGGTTAACCGGCCTGGCGCTGAGCGGCTTGTTTCTGGCGGGCGTGGTCAGCAGCCCGTTATTCGGCCACCTGAGCGACCGCGGACGCAAGCGCTGGCTGGCGGCTCTCTTGCTCACCGCCGCCGGTTTGGTGGCGGTGTTCCCACATCTGCCGGCCGGCTGGGCCATCCCGGCGTTCGTCACCTACGGCTTCTTTTTCAACGCCAATTTCCCCATCGTCGAGGCGGAGCTGATGCAGTCGGTCCCGGACACCGTGCGCGGGCGCGTATTCGGGTTGTTCATGACCGTGGCCGGGTTTGTGGGCAACTTGTCCCACTGGGCGGTGGGGGACGCGGTGCGGCGGCTGGGAGACGCGGCGCACACGCCCTCCGCGTACTTTCCGTTCTACGGTGTTCTGGCCGGGTTGATGGTAGCCGCCCTGGCCGGCCTGCCGTGCCTGCACGCCGTTCGCAAGCGCGAGCACGTCCTGCAACCCGTCCCCGGGCCGCCAACTCCCCGTCCCTGATTCCATGAACCTGCCCAATTACTTTCTGGCTGACCTGCCACCGGAGGCCACGTTGACGCCTGCGCTAATGGCCGAGGCCTGTCGGACACTCCGTCGCAATCGCGAACGATACCTCGCTCATCGCACGACCGACGAGATCATCGCCACGCTTGCCGAACTGGGGCGGGCCTGGTTGACGCCGGGCAACCGCTTCCGCGGCCTGGCCCTGGAACATGGGCCGGGCCGGACCGGCTATGGCCGCGTTACCATCGAGCGCGGGTTGGACGCGTTTTTTGGCCAACTGACGGCGGAAAACCTGCAAGCGCTGGTGGCGCAGGATTTGGGCGACAGGAGCGTGCTGGACGGCTTTTGCCCGCTACCGGGGGGCAGGCGGGCGGCGCTGGCGCGCGGACCGCAACTGCTGGTTCACATCGCTGCCGGCAACCTGCCCAACCCGGCGTTCTTGAGTCTGGTGCTCGGGTTGCTGACACGCTCGGCACAGTTTCTCAAGTGCGCCAGTGGCGCGGCCTTCTTCCCGCGGCTGTTTGCTCACTCGCTTTACGCGGTGGATGCGAAGCTGGCGTCGTGTCTGGAGGTGGCCGAATGGCGCGGAGGCAACACGGCGTTGGAACAGGCCCTGTTGACCGCCGCGGACTGCGTGACGGCGACCGGCGGCGACGAGGCACTGGTCGCGCTGCGGGCGAAAGTGCCGGCCCATGTCCGCTTCGTGGGGCATGGGCATCGGGTGAGCTTCGGTTTCGTGGCCGACGGCGCGTTGGCGGCCGGCTTGGCCAGCGAGGTGGCCGCCCGGGCGGCGGCGGATGTCGCGGCTTGGGACCAAGCAGGCTGCCTGTCACCGCATCTGTTTTACGTGCAGCACGGACGCGAGGCCGGGGCGAGGCGCTTTGCGGAGCTGCTGGCCGGGGAACTGGAGCGGCTGGAGGGCATCCAGCCGCGTGGGGTACTGCCGGCGGAGACGGCGGCGAGCATTGCCGCGCGCCGAGCGGTGTACGAGGTTCGCGCCGCGCACTCCCCGCAGACGCAGCTCTGGCACAGTGCCGGCTCGACGGCCTGGACGGTGGTGTATGAAGAAGAGCCGCAGTTCCAGCTCTCGTGCCTGAATCGTTTCGTGTATGTCAAACCGGTGGCCGATTTGGCGGAGGCCCTGCGGGCCGCCGAGCCGGTGCGGGAGAAGGTCTCGACGGTGGGGCTGGCTGCGCCGCACGGCGAGGCTGAAGCCCTGGCGCGGCGCCTGGCCCAGTGGGGGGTGAGTCGGGTTTGCCCGATTGGCCGGATGCAGCAACCGCCCTTGACCTGGCGGCACGATGGCCGGCCGGCGCTGGGCGATTTGGTGACGTGGACAGATTTTGAAAGGAATCCGTAGCCCTGACGTGGCTGGCCGGCTCGCGCCGGGTCGCCACTGGCGACCGGCCTCCGGAGGCCGACTCGGGGCCAACAACGCCAATGAAAATGGAATTGCGCAAGACGTTTCAGTTCGAGGCGGCGCACCTGTTGCCGCGGCTGCCCAAGTCGCACAAGTGCCGTCGCCTCCACGGCCACAGCTTCCAAGTGGAGGTGGCGGTGAGCGGGGAGGTGGACCCCAAGCTGGGTTGGCTGGTGGACTACGCCGAGATGGCGCGTTGCTTCAAGCCGCTCTGGGAACAACTGGACCACCGGTATCTGAACGAAGTGCCCGGGCTGGAGAACCCCACCAGCGAACACATCGCCGCGTGGATCTGGAAACGGCTCAAACCACGGCTTCCGCTGCTGACGGAAGTGGTCGTGGCCGAGACCTGCACGGCCCGGTGTGTGTATCGGGGCGAGTAAACGGTGGGCTGCGCCGTTGCGCCTGTGGTTGCGGCGCGACGGGCCGCGCGTCACCACAGCCCCCAGTAAAGGATGTAGGAGGAGGCGTAGTTGGTCTTCATTTGCCGCGCCGACCGCCACTGGACCGAGCCGTCCAAGAAACCCACGTTGCCTCCGACCGCCCCCACGCTCAGCGGGGTGGAACTGATCCGGGTGAACGTGGCGCCGTTGACCTGAAACGGCCCGTTCTTGCAGTGAGGGGCCATGGTCAGCACGTCGCCCCAGTGGTTGGCGTCGGCGACGATGTAGTTGGTACCCGGCTCGCTGGTCTTGGCGGGCGAGTGCCAGAAGAAGGCTGACAGTCTGGGCCAGGATTTCATGTTGGCGTCGCCCAGGTAGTTGTAGCCCACCAGGTAGCCCCAACGGCCATCGTAACGCGGCTGTGATCCGAACGTGAAGTTCGGGCAGTCCATGATCCGAAGATTGCCGGTGTAGGCGACCAGGTTGGAGTAACTGACGCTGGATATGCGGATGGAATGCCACTCGCCGTTGTTGTCCCGGCCGCTGGGGACACGGTCCTGGAAATCGTTGCCGTAGATGTGTACCGCCAGAATCGTCTGGCGCATGTTGCCCTTGCAGGCGGTGCGTTTGGCTTTCTCCCTGGCCGAGACCAGCGTGGGCAGCAGCAGCGCCGCCAGGATGCTGATGATGGCAATGACGACGAGAAGTTCGATGAGCGTGAAAGCGGTGTTTGCGGCGCGGCGCGGGGCGTCCGGCCCCCTGGCTGCGAACCTTTGGCGGACCGATCTCATGGCAGCAGTGTTCTGCTTGGCCGATTGCGCCTCAATCCAAAACCGCCGGTGTCGGCGTCGCTTCGTGCCACCTGCGGTGGCGAGGGGGCGGCCCCGCCAGCCGGTTCAGCCACCCCGGCCCGTTCGGGCGTTGAAGTCCCGAGCCGCCCGGGCCAGAGCGCGCACGTTGTCCGGCTTGACGCCCGTGGTGGTGGCGCCGGCGAAGGACAGGATCAGCGGATGCTCGCCTGCCTCCTCCATCGCCTGCATGGCGGCGGCGTAGTTTTGCTCCGGCGAACCGCACACGCCCAGGTCCAGCGGCGGCACATTGCCCATGAGCGCCAACCGCCCGCCCGCCCGCGCGCACGCCTGCGTCATGTTCAGGTCCAACCCCCAGTTCAGCACGTCGAACCCGGCGTCCGGGATCAGGTCAATGCAGGCTGTCACATTGGCGTCGTTGTGGAAAACCTTCACCCAGTGGGCCGGAAACGCGTCGCAGTAACGTTTCAGGAACGGGTGGGCAAACCGCTCGTAATGCCGCCGGCCGATGAAGCCCACCAGGTCGTCCAGCACCAGAATCCCCTCGACCTGCTGGCCCAGCACCTCGGCCTGGGCCTTCAGCCAGCCGATGCCCAAACGGGTGGTCAGGTCCAGCAACTTCAACGTCCGCTCAGGCGCGTCCACGATGTCCTCCATCAATTGGGTGACGCCGCGGAAAAACGACGCAATGGTCAGCGGCCCCCGGGCGGCCACGACCGGCACCACGAAGCCCGCCTCAGCGATCCGCGCCTTCAGTTTCTCGTAGCGATAAAGGCACAGGGCCATGAAGCCGTCGGTATGGGGATCGGGCAGGGTCAGGTCGTCCAGCCGCTCCATCGGAAAAGGCAGGGGTTCCACATCGGGCACGCGCTGTCGGTTGAATCGCAGGCGCGGGCCCAGCGCCGACGGCTCGGCGCCCATGCCGACCTCCGACCACCAGGACGGGAACCAGATCACGTCCGGGAAATCCCGCTGCACCCGCAAGTTGCATTGCAACCAGGTCTCGGGGTCAAAGAAGTAGTCCCACTGACTGACGCCGCAGTAGGGCGGAATCCAGGGGCAATCCACGATCAGTGAGACGGGGATCGGGCCACCGCCGTGTTGCCGCTGGGCCACGGCTTTGAACTGTTGCCATTGCTCCGGTCGCATAGTCAGATACGCGCTGCGCGCGGGCGCGATTCAGCGGGAAACCGGGTGCGGAGTCAACTGCGCAGTCACTGGCCACCGGGGTCGCAGCCTCATGGGCGCACCCGCCGGCAGTGGCGACAGCTTGCGGCCCGCGGCTTCGCCAGTATGCTGCTCCGGCCAGGGCGGCAAGTTGGAAGGTTGCCGATACCGCCCCACGCTGGAGGCACAAGTGGCGGCGCCGTCCGGATGCCCACCCCGTGATCACTTTGCGCCCGGGACCGGGCAGGAACACCCCGAGGCCATTCCTCCTGCTAAACGTTGGGCGGCAGACGGCCACCTGGGCACAATCACGCGCCCTGCCACGGATGTTTCCACGGAGCGCGGTATTCGCGCTTTAAGAGCTTGGCGGCCTCGGCATCGCCCACAATCTGCTCGGCGCGTTCGTCCCAAGTGATCTTCCGGCCGGTGTCGTAAGCAATCATCGCCAGCTTCACCGTCGTGGTGGACAGGTGCGCGTCGGCCACCGAGCAACCCGGCTGCTTGCGCTGTCGAACCGCGTTCAGAAACTCGGCCATGTGCAGCACCCCGGCATCGGTGCGGACCTCGTTCACCTGCCGCTGCTGACCTTTGCCGCGCGGAATGACGATCCAGCGGTCGTCCGTGACGAAGATCGTTTGTTCCTCGCCGTAGAAGAAAAGGCCGTTGTTCACTTCGGGGTTGAATTCCTCCGATCCCCAGATGCGGTGGCGCCAGGTGAGCGGACAGCGCGCGAATTCAAAATGCGCCGTTAACGAGTCCGGCGTGGTGATCTTGCCGCCGAACCGGTAGATGCCGCCTGCGGCGGTCACGGTGCGCGGCGCTGTTTCGCCCAGGATGACGCGCGCGGCATCAATTAGATGGATGCCCCAATCCACCAAGTGTCCATGGCCGCTGGTCTTCTCCAGCCGCCACGACATGTGCCCCACCTGGGGGCTGTACGGGATCTTCGGCCCCGGGCCGCACCACAAGTCCCAGTCAAGCGATGCCGGCGGGTCTTGCGGCGTGGCGTCGCCGGGGTTGGCGTTGTAATGAATCTGCGCCTCCACCTGCACAATCCGCCCCGCCTTGCCTTCGGCAATGTGCTGGCGCACGGCTTGAAAGGCCGCGCTCTGCCGCCGCTGAAAACCAATCTGCACCACGCGCCCGCTCTTCTGGGCCGCGTTCACCATCGCCCGCCCCTCGCGCACGTCGTAAGCCAGCGGCTTCTCGCAATACACGTCCAGCCCCCTCTCCACGGCGGCGATGAACTGCAACGCGTGCCAATGCGGCGGGGTGGCGATGATCACCGCCTCCAGCCCGGGCGTGGCGAGCATCTCTTCGTACAGTTTGAACGTCCGGGGTCGCTCGCCCTGGAGCTTGGCAATCTCCTCGGCGGCCTTGGCCAGGTGGGCGCTGTCCACATCGCAGACGGCCACGACCTCCACGCCACCGGCCTTAAAGGCCGCCTTGACGTCCACCAGCCCGTACCAACCGCAGCCGATCAAACCCAGTTTAACCTTGCGTCCAGCGGTGGCTGCCTCGGCGGCTCGGGAGGGAATGTAAGCGGCCGCGACCGTGCTGGCTGCGGCCAGACCCAGGAATTGACGGCGTGTAAGGTTGCTCATGGCGCTACTATCCCGAACCGGCGGCCACCGGGAAAGAAAAAAGCCGAGCCGCCCCTGCATCCCGGGCGTATCTGGCCGGGACCACCGCGGTGGGAGCGCTAGAAGCGGGTGGCGCAGGCTGTCAGCCTGCCGTATCGCCGACTGGCAGTCGGCCGGCCGCGGACTTTCTTCGTGCCGTCGCGGATTGACAATCCGCGATACGGCAGACAGCCAGTCTGCGCCACGGCGGCTCCAGCAGGATGCGCTCCTGCATCCCGGGCGCATCCGCGGGCAACCACCAGGTGTCGTAGCGCAAGCTTCCAGCTTGTCGCAATCAGCCACGCCATCGGCGGCGGCCGCTTCCTTGCCAAGGGCGGGCGGCTTTTCTACCTTGCCGGTGAAGCAAATGGACGCAGCGATTGGCAGACGACTGGTTTTCGGCGCGGCGGGGGTGGTGTTGGCGGTCAACCTGGCCCTGGGCGCCCGCGCCTACCTCCAGGCCACCCAGTCCGCGCCCAATGACCGCCCCTATCCCAGCCTCGAACTGTTCTCGCAGGTCATGGAGATCGTCCGGCGCGATTACGTGGAAGACACCAACCTGACCTACAAGACGCTCATCCGCGGCGCGCTGCAGGGGATGCTGGAGACCCTCAACGACCCGCACACCGAGTTCTTGGATGCCGACAAATTCAAGGAACTGCAGGACGACACGCAGGGTTCGTTTGGCGGGCTGGGCATTGTGGTCGCCATTCGCGACGGCTACCTGACGGTCGTTGCGCCCATGGAGGATTCCCCCGGGTTCAGCGCCGGCATCCGCACCGGCGATCGCATCGTCAAAATCCAGGGCCAGAGCACCGAGCGCATGGGCATCCAGGATGCCGTCAAGCTGTTGCGGGGTGAGCCGGGCACGACGGTGACGCTGACGGTGGTGCGGCCTTCGACCGGCCGGTCGCGCGACTATACCCTCAAGCGGGCGGTCATCAATGTGGACATGGTCAAGGACATCAACGGCCGCAAGCAGTTTCCTCTGGGCGCGGACGGCATTGGCTACGTACGGGTCACACAGTTCGGGGACAAGACCAGCGGCGAGTTGGCGGCGGCGCTGGACCGGCTCAAGGAGCAGGGAATGCAGGCCTTGATTCTGGATCTCCGCTGGAATCCCGGCGGGCTGCTGGATCAGGCGGTCGCGGTGTGCCAGATGTTCCTGCCCCGCGGCCAATTGATCGTCTCCACCGAGGGACGCAACCCCTCGCAGAACCGGGCGCATCGCGCCCGAGGTCGGGGCGACGTGCTGCACGGCCTGCCGATGGTGGTGCTGGTGAACCTGGGCAGCGCCAGCGCCTCGGAGATCGTCGCCGGCTGCCTCCAGGACCTCAAGCGCGCAGTGGTGCTTGGCGAAAAGACTTTTGGCAAAGGCTCGGTCCAAAGCATCTTGCCCCTGGCCGATGGCGCCGCCCTGCGTCTGACCACCGCCAAATACTATACGCCCAGCCACAAGGTCATCCACGAGCACGGAATCACGCCGGACATTGTCGTGCCGCTGACCGACGAGGAGGAACGCGACATCCTGTTGCTGCGCTCGCCCGGCGGCTTGGACAGCTTGGTGCCGGAGGACCGTGAGCGTGTGCGGTGGGCGCGCGACCCGCAGCTCGAACGCGCCAACGACCTGCTCAAAGGCATCCTGCTTTACACCGCTCGGGTCACGTCGGCGGATAAATCAGCCGCCGTGCCGGACACCATGGCCGCCAAACAGGCGGAACTACTCACCCGTTGAGCCGCCCCCATCCAGTCATGCGGGAGGCGGCGCCGGGCCGCCCGGCCTGCCCTTGCTCCGCCCGGCCAGCCGGCGTGCCCACTTGTCGGGGGTTGTCGTGACCATGACACTGCTGGCCCTGGAGACCTCGTGTGACGAGACCAGCGTCGCGGTCGTGCGGTCGGGGCGGGTACTTGCGAACCTGGTGGCCTCGCAGGTCGCGCTCCATGCCGAGTACGGGGGGGTGGTACCGGAGTTGGCAGCCCGCGAGCACTTGCGCAATCTGCTGCCAGTGGCGCGCGCGGCGCTGCAAGCGGCGGGTCTGACGCCGGCGCAACTGGACGCGGTGGCGGCCACGCGCGGTCCGGGGCTGCCCAACGCGCTGATGGTGGGCTGGAATGCCGCCCGCGGGCTGGCCTGCGCGCTGGACCGGCCGTTGGTGGGCGTGCACCATCATGAGGCGCACCTGTATTCGCCCTGGGTCGGCGGCCAACCCCTGGCAGCGGATTTCTCCGCGTTCCAGCCGAACGTGTCGCTCATCGTCAGCGGCGGCCACACCTTGCTGGTGCACGTGCAGGCCGAGCTGCAACACCGCGTCCTGGGCGGCACGCTGGACGACGCCGCCGGCGAGTGCTTTGACAAGACCGGCAAGTTGCTGGGCCTGGCCTACCCGGCCGGCCCGCAAATGGACAGGTTGGCCGAGGGCGGCAACCCGGCTGCGTTTGACCTGCCCCGGCCACTGTTGCGCGAGGCCAACGACGACTTCAGCTTCAGCGGGCTGAAAACAGCCGTGCGCTATTTGCTGCGCGACCGTCCCGCGCTGGCGCGTCAACCGGAGTCGCTGCGCGACCTGTGCGCCAGCATCCAGGCGGCCATTGTGGAGGTGCTGGTGGCCAAGACCGTGCGGGCCGCGCGCCGGTTGGGCGTGGGCTGGGTGACCGCCTCCGGCGGCGTCACTTGCAACCGGGCCTTGCGCCGCCGTCTGGCGGAGGCCTGCGAGCAAGCGGGGCTGGGGGTGCGCCTGGCGGATCGCACCCTGTGCACTGACAACGCAGCCATGGTCGGGATTCTGGCCGAACGCAAGCTGCTGCGTGGGCAGCCGCCCACCGAGCCGGACGCTGATGTGCTTCCCGATTGGACGCTGGCGTGAGCCGGGCAGGGCAGGGGAGCGTGGCCGGTCGCGAGCATCCGGCGGGTGACCTGCCACGCCGCCCGCTGCCGCGCTTACGCCTCGTGGAGGAGTTTGTCCAGCCCGGTTAACAGCCGGTCGGCGGTAAATGGCTTGGCGATCCACTGCCGGATACCGGCCTCGGCGATCTTGGCCGCCGTGCCTGGCGCAGTCAGCCCGGTGGCGGCCAAAATCTTCACCTGCGGGTTCATTTTGATCAGCGCCCGCGCCAGCGCCAGGCCGTCCATCACGGGCATCATCAGGTCGGCAATCACCGCTGCAATTTCCTTGCGGCAGTCGGCGTAGAAGCCCAGCGCCTCGGTGCTGCTGCAGGCGGCGAGCACGCGGTAGCCGGCGGATTCCAGGATGCGGCGCGTGACGTGCAACACGCTCTGCTCGTCGTCCACAACCAGGATGAGTTCGCCGTGGCCGCGTGGTCGCACCACCTCGGCCTGGGCCGCAGGTTCGCCGGCGGCCGCGGCGATGACCGGCAGATACACGCGAAAGGTCGTGCCCCTGCCCACCTCGCTGGTAACCGTGACAAAGCCGCCGTGGCCTTGCACGATGCCCCGGGCAGTGGCCAGGCCCAGCCCGCTGCCCTGGCCGGCCTCCTTGGTCGTAAAGAACGGGTCGAATATCTTGTCCCGGATTGCCTCCGGAATCCCACTGCCGGTATCGGTAACTTGGAATTCAACATACCGCCCCGGTGAGATGCCGCGGCGCATGGCGCAGTAGGCCTCGTCGAGGGTGACCACCTGCGCGGCCAGGGTGAGCGTGCCGCCCTCGGGCATGGCGTCCCGCGCGTTGAGGCAGAGATTGATCAAGACCTGGTGCAGTTGGGTGGGATCGGCTTGAATCGCGGGCAGATCGCCGACGGTGTGGACGCGGACCTCGATGTTCTTGGGGAACGTTTCCTTGAGCAACCGGGCGACGTCGCGTAGAAACGAACCGGGTGACAGATCGCCCCGTTTGCCCCGCAACCCGCCGGCGAAGGAAAGGAGTTGTTTGACCAGCTCCGCCCCGCGCCGAACGCTCTGCTCGACGGTTTGGAGGATGCGTTTGCCGTCCTCCGACAGCACCTCGTCGCGCAACAGGTCCAAACTCATCAGAACCGGTGTCAGGATGTTGTTCAGGTCGTGCGCGATGCCGCCCGTCAGCAGGCCGATGGATTCCAACCGCTGGGCGCGGAGGTATTGCTCTTCCAGGCGCTTTTTCTCGGTGATGTCGCTGCCGATGCACAACACCCGGTCCGGGCGGCCCAGCGGGTCGCGCAGCAGGGTCCACTGGGTCTGGAAGCGTATCAGCCGGCCGTCCTTGCGCGTGATCTCCAGCTCGCCGCTCCACTCGCCCCGCTCCTGCAACGCCTCCTCCGCCTCGGCCAACGTCGTGGGCCCACAGCACATGACTTCGGAGATGGGCCGGCCAACCGCGTTGGCCGCCGACACGCCAAAGATGGTCTCCGCACCGCGGTTCCAATACAGCACCGTGCCATCCAGCTTGCGCACGGAGATGGCGTTGGTGGCCAGCTCCAGCAGGCGGGCTTGCTCACGCAGGCGCTGCTCCCGCTCGCGCAGTTGCGCGGTGCGCTCCTCGACCAGCCGCTGCAGGTTCACTTGATACTCCCGGTTCTCGGCCTGCAGCTTGCGTTTTTCGTCCTGGAGGGCCTTGTAGCGGAGCGCGCCGTCCACCGCCCGCAGCAGGGCGTCCCGGCTGATTGGCTTGCACAGATAGTCAAACGCCCCGGCTCGGAGCGCTCCGCTGGCCGACTCGGCCGTCGGGTTGCCGGTCATTAGCACCACCGGCACGCCCGGGAGCAAGTCGTGGGTCTGCCGCACCAGCTCAATCCCGTCAGATTCAGGTAGCACGATGTCGGTAAGCACCACGTCCACGGGTGCGGCACGCAATTGCTCGGTCGCACGGGCCACGTTTTCGGCCTCGGTGACCGTGTGGCCGGCCTTGCGCAAAAACTCGCCCAGCGTCAGCCGAACGTTGGGTTCATCGTCCACGATCAGAATCTTTGCCATAGCGTGCCTTTCGGTTTGGCTTGTCAACCGGGAGCGGGCGCACGCCCCAGTGGCGGGGCTCAGTCACACGGCGTGGCTGGTGGTTGCGGGTGCGCCAACCCTGTAGGCTGCCCGGCGCACGTGTGCGCGCATTTCACGGCCTGACTGGGTCTTGGCAGCGCACAACCGCTGTCGTGTGCCCCGCATTGACCGTATCCTAACACCCGCCGCCGAGGCTGTCCAGAACGCGCATTCGCAGCTCGCGAGCGACCAGCACCACGCCCTGCTGCCCTCTGACCAACAGCGGAGTCGGCATTGCGCAGGACGTGATGGTCCTGAGAGCAGTCTTCGAGCGCGGCTGCGCACGGGCGGGATTCGTACCGCCGCGTGTCAGGGCCTCTGTGGCCAGGCCCCTGAGCCGGTGCTCGGGCCGCCTGTGCCAGCCCTTCGCCACCTGCGCGCCAGCACCCGCGGGTCACGACGCAGCCCCGGACATCTCATCGGCCACGTCTGGATAGAACTTCTTGACGCAGTCCGGGCACAGGCCATGGCTGAAGGTTACATCGGCATGTTGCTCGATGTACACCTCCACCTGCTGCCAAAACCCCTTGTCGTTCCGGATTTTCTTGCACCCGGCGCAAATGGGGATGAAGCCCTTCAGCGTCTTGATCTCCGCCAGCGCCTGCTGCAACTGGGCGATCAGCCGCTCCCGCTCCGCATCCGCCAGCTTGCGCGCGGTGATGTCCTCTTTCACCGCCATGTAAGCCCGGGTGCGGCCTGTGGCGTCGGTGACGGGCGAAATCACGGCGCTCTCCCAGTATAGCGAGCCGTCCTTGCGCCGGTTGTGGAACTCGCCCCGCCATTCCTTGCCGCTGGTCAGATTGGCCCACAGTTGCGCGTATTCCTCCGGCCGCGTGTGGCCGGACTTGAGAATGCGCGGGTTCTGCCCCATGGCCTCCTGGGGCGTGTAGCCGGTGATGCGACAGAAGGCGGGGTTGACGTAAGTGATCCTTGCTTCCAGATCGGTGATGACCACGGTTACCGGACTCTGCTCGATGGCCTGGCTCAACTGCCGCAGTTGCAATTCGGCCTGCAACCGCTCGGTGACGTCCAGCCCGGACCAGACCAGGCACGGTTGGTGGCGGGCCGGGTCGGTGCAGCGAGCGACCTGCCAGAGCACCGTGCGCGGTGGGCCGCTGCGGGGCACGACCGCCAGCTCGAAACCGGACACCGGAGCGCCCTCCGTGGCCCGGCGGATCAGCTCCATGGCTTGCTGACGGTGCTCGGGCGCAATGAACAACTCCAGCGCATTCCGGCCCAATACCTCGTCCCGGCTGTAACCCAACAGCCGCTCGGCTTGGCGATTGAACTCGACAACACGCTGCTGGGCGTCCAAGGCCACGAAGATGCTGCCGGTTGTCTCGATCAGGGTTCTGAAGCGCAGCTCGTTCTCCCGCTGGGCTTGGAGGAGCCGGGCGTTTCGGATGGCCGTGGCGGCGTGCAGCCCAAAGGCCAGGAGCGCGCGTTCCTCCGTCTCGTTGAACGCCTCTGGCCGCCGCGCCTCCAGCAGCAAAGCCCCGAGCACCTGGTCGCCCGCGCGCAACGGTGTGCCCAACAGCGACCGCGATTGAGGATCGAGAGTCGCGACACCTCCGGCAGGCTGAGCGGTTTGCACGTCGGCCACCCGCACGGTCTGGCTGCTCTGCTCCACCCAGGCAGCCAACTTGGCCGCCGCGTCGCTTGCGATGCCGCCACAATCTCGCAGGCGCTGCGCTGCGGCGGCCGGTTCGGTCCCGGAGCAATCCAGCAGGCGGCCCTCCGCCACGCAGGCGGCCACGCGATAGCCGCCGTTTTCCTGCAATACTACTGTGGCTACGTCCGCCCCCACGAGCGCCGCTGTTTCGCTGACCACGCGGTTGAGGCACTGAGTCAGGTCGGGGGACAGCGCGGCACGGCTGGTCTCCAGAAGGGCTTTGTGAACCGCGATCTCACGCTGAAGCGCCTGTTCATGCTCCGCTTGGACCGTCACGTCCTCAATCGTCGTCACGGTGCCCACCACGCGCCCTTGTCGGCGCAAGGGCACGATGCGGGCGCGTTGTGGCATGAGCCGGGCCGGGCGGCCCGGCGGGGCCGGGCGGTCCGCCCTGGGTAACGGCAGCAGGTAAGGGTGCGAGGACGCCGCCACCAGAACCGGCTCGCCCGCCAGGGCACGCCGGTAAAGCCCGTCCAACTGCCGCTCGACCAGGCAGGGGAACAACTCCAGCAACCGCCGGCCGACCACCTGCTCCGCTGGCCGCCCCGAATGGCGTTCCATCCACGCGTTCCAGTGTCGCACGACCAGATCGGTGTCCGTGGCGAACATCCCTTCGGAGGCGAGGTCGTCCAGCTCCCAGGCGCTGGCGGCTGGCAGCTTACCAGCAGCCGGTACTGATGATGTTGTTGACATCCAAATGTTCCTGACGCGGTGTATAGGTCACCCCCGAAGAACCCAGGCAACACAGGCCGTTCCCCGGAACTCGGGTAGTGACAATGAAGCTAACGAACCGCGAGGTGTCAAACTCAAGGCGGGATACAGACCGGCGAATTCGCGCGGACCCAATCGGCTGAGGCCAACAGGTGCGACGCCAGCCGGCCTCCCGTCGCCTGGCCGCGCGGCGCTTTTGGCTTGAACAGCATCTGGCGCTCGCCTCTGCTGTGCCGGCTCACGCATGCCCTGGGCAGGACTGTTCCAACGCAAGTCGCTGGACGCGCTGGTTGATGAGACCGACGCGCCTCAGCCCCAATTGCGGCGGGCGCTCGGCCCGGTCCAACTAACCATGATCGGCGTGGGCGCGATCATCGGCGCGGGCATTTTTTCGACCGTCGGGACCGCGGCAGCGGGCGGGGCGGACCATGTGGGCGCCGGTCCGGCGCTGGTCGTGTCGTTCGTTTTGGTGGCAATTGCTTGCGGGTTTGCGGCGCTGTGTTATTGCGAGTTTGCTGCCATGGTGCCGGCCGCCGGCTCGGCCTACACCTACGCCTACGCCACGCTGGGTGAATTGGTTGCCTGGATCATCGGCTGGGATTTGATTCTCGAATACGCCGTCGGCAACGTGGCGGTGGCCATCGGGTGGTCGGATTATTTCCAAAGCCTGTTGGCCGGTTTTGGCCTGCCGTGGCCGGCCTGGCTGGGCACAGACCTGCGGACGGCGCTGCAAGCGGGGCGGGAGTATGCCGCCGCGCGGGCTGGCGGCGTGGACCTGAGCAGTTTGGGCGGGGCGGTGCTGCGTGGGCAGGCGGCCCTCGAATTGGCGCCCCGAATTCTGGGCGTGCCGGTGGTGTTCAACCTCCCCGCGGTGCTGATCGTGGGGCTGATCACCTGGGTGCTGGTGCGCGGCATTCGCGAGAGCGCCGGCTTCAACACCGCCATGGTGCTCGTCAAACTGCTGGTCATTGCCTTGTTCGTGGGCGTGGGGGCGCTTTACGTCCGGCCGGAGAACTGGACGCCGTTCATGCCAACGGGATTTGCTGGCGTGTCCAGCGCGGCGGCGATCATTTTCTTTGCCTACATCGGCTTTGACGCCGTATCCACGGCGGCGGAGGAAACACGCCATCCGCAGCGGAACATGCCCATTGGCATCATTGCCAGCCTGGCGGTCTGCACCCTGATTTACGTGGCGGTGGCGCTGGTGCTGACCGGGATGGTGCGGTGGAATCGGTTTTCAGGCGTGGCCGATCCGCTGGCAATGGCCTTCCAGGAGCGCGGTCTGAATTGGACGGCCGGCGTGATCGCCTTCGGCGCGGTGTTCGCCACCACGTCCGTGCTGCTGGTGTTTCAACTGGGCCAGGCCCGCATCTTTTATGCGATGGCGCGCGACGGCTTGCTGCCGGCGTGGGCCGCCCGGGTGCATCCGCGGTACCGCACGCCTCACGTGACAACGCTGTTGACCGGCGTGGCGGTGGGCCTGTTTGCCGCCGTTACCAACATCAACGAGGTGGTGGAACTGTGCAACATCGGGACGCTGTTTGCGTTTGTGCTGGTGGCGCTGGGGATTCTGGTGCTGCGGGTGCGCGAGCCGGAACGGCCGCGGCCGTTTCGCACGCCGGGCGTGCCGTTTGTCCCGCTGCTGGCCATCCTCTGCTGCGGCTGGCTGATGGCCGAGTTGCCGGCGGTCACCTGGCGGCGGTTCTTTTACTGGCTGATGGCCGGGCTGGCTCTCTACGCAGCGTATGGCTTCCGGCGCAGTCGGCTGCGCGGCGCGCTCCGCGGGACAGGCCGGTAGGCTGTTGCCTGCGGCGGGCCGCTTTGCCAGCTCCCAGCTTCCCGCTGGGGGCCGCAAGCGGGAAGATTGCGCTACAATGCCTGGCGGTTCCGTCCTGAGGAACGAGGACTTCCGAGGGCAGCCGGGAAAACTTGCCTTTGGGGCGGGGTCTGTGTTGACTGGGCGCAGTCCTGTGGCAATGGAGTTTGCCGTCCCCGTCTGCACAGTCGGGGTAAACCGCCTGAACTGGATTCAGTGCTGATAACTCCTGCCAAGACCGCTTTTGGCGGGGTTTGCGTTTATGCTGGAAAACATCTGGTTCATCGCGGCGTTCTGGATGGGGCTGGCGTTCATGGCCAGCCTGATCTCCATCCGGCTGGGCATTTCCGTTGCGCTGGTCGAAATCCTGGTCGGCGTCACCGTCGGCAACATCCACACGGCCAACCAGGCCCCGCTGCTTCACACCACCGAGTGGACCAATTTCCTGGCCATGCTCGGCAGCGGCGTGCTCACGTTCCTGGCGGGGGCGGAAATTGACCCGCCATCGCTCCGCGCCAATCTGCGCGCCAGCGTGAGCATCGGCATCCTCTCGTTCCTGCTGCCGTTCCTCGGCGTCTGGTTCTTCGCGCAGTTTGTCCTCAACTGGCCGTTGCATCAGGCCTGGATCGCCGGTATCGCGCTGTCCACCACGTCGGTCGCGGTCGTTTACGCCGTCATGATCGAAGGCGGGTTTGGCGGCACGCCGCTGGGCAAGACGCTGCTGGCGGCCTGTTTCATCACGGATTTGGGCACCGTGCTGGCGTTGGGCGTGTTGTTCGCGGAGTTCAATCGCTGGCTGGCGCTGTTCATCGCCGTGACGACCGTCACGCTGTGGTTGATGCCGACCTGGACGCAACGCCTCATCACGCGGCTCGGCGCAACGCGGGTCAGCGAGCCGGAGGTCAAGTTTCTCTTTCTGGTGTTGTTCTTCCTCGGTGGGCTGGCGTCCGCCGCCAAGAGCGAGGCCGTCCTGCCCGCCTATCTGCTGGGCCTGGTTGTCGCGGGCGTGTTCATCCGCGACAAGACCCTCGTGCACCGGATGCGGAGCATCGCCTTCGCCGTCTTCACGCCGTTCTACTTCATCAAGGCCGGCTTGTTTGTCTCGCTACCAGCGCTCTGGAGGGCTTTGGGCGTCATCGCGGTGTTGCTGGCGCTCAAGGTGACCACCAAGTATATCGGCGTGTGGCCGCTGGCCCGTGTGTTTTACATGCGGTCGCGCGAGGCCAACTACACCGCGCTGCTCATGTCCACGGGGCTGACCTTCGGCACGATCTCCGCCCTGTTCGGCCTCCAGAACAAGATCATCAACCAGGAGCAATATTCCGTGTTGGTGACCGTGGTCATCCTGAGCGCCTTCGTGCCCACGCTCATCGCACAGAAGTTTTTCCAGCCGACCCTTCGCACGATGAACGCCTGGGGGCGGCTTTACCAACAGAAGATTAAGCGGCGAACAGGCCGGGAGACCCCGGCCGATCAAGTCCAACCATGACGGCGACCGGCGTGAACCGCAGCGCGGACTTACAGTCTGCCGTATCACCGACTTCCGGTCGGCAGGACGTTCCGCTGTCCAATCACGGACGAGGGCGTTGCGGTTTGCGGGTCGGGAATGGGGGACACAGCAAGTTCAAACCCGTGCGACGAGCGGTGGCTCCCGCTCGGGAATCGTTCCAACGAAAGGGTGAGTATGTTTCAAAAAATCCTTGTCGGCTATGACGGCTCGAAAGGCGGCAAGGCGGCGTTGCAACGCGCCGCGGTGCTGGCCCGGGAATATAACGCCCAACTCACCGCGCTCTGGGTGCGCGAGCCGTTACCGCGGCACTCAGACCTGCCCGGTGAACCCGAGGGCGAAGCGGAGGCGGCGGACGACTACTTCCAAGCGCGCCGGAAAGAAGTGGCCGAAGTCGCCGCCCAACACGGCATCACCATCGGGTGCGAGACCCGGCGGGGTCATCCAGCCAAAACCATCGTCAACTTCGCCAAAGATGGTGGCTACGACCTGATTGTCGTCGGCCACAGCGATCATTCCGAGCTGTGGGGTCGGTTGTTGGGCGACACCGCCGACCGCATCAGCAACCACGCCCATTGCAGCGTGCTCATCGTGAAGAGCTGAGGCTGCCGGCCGTTTCAAGCTTCAGGTGCGGGTGTGGCCTCGCGCGCGAAGCCGGGTGGGCTGGTCCAGACGCGGTCGCGTCCGCTGACCCGCAGTTGCCGCTTGCTGATGGTACGCGGTCGGCTCAAGATGCGTCGCGTGCTGGTGGCGTGCGACGCCAAGCCGATCTGCCGGGGGCGGATATCCGACCCTGTGGGACGACGCGAGTCGTAGGCAGCTTGTGATGGTCCGGTGGACGGTGGATTGAGACTTAAAACGCCCACAGGGCGGTGGCCGTGCCGCGGCAGGCGGGGGTGGCCGCGGGTTGCCGGTTGACGGGTGGCGCCCGTAGCTCAGGTGGACAGAGCATCTGCCTTCTAAGCAGAGGGTCGCTGGTTCGAATCCAGCCGGGCGCGCCAAATGTCACACGCAGCCACCGCCTTCGGTCAGGAGACAGCCAGATGTTGACACTTCGAGAGCTGGGACGGCTTTGGCAAGCCCACGCGGCCGCCGCGGCGGTGCGCGTCCAGCCGCTGACGCTGGCGGGCCGACGCTTCGACTTCAAGCGCCGCCCGGCCATCATGGGCGTGGTGAACTTGTCCCCGGATTCCTGGTACCGTGAGAGTGTGTGCCTGACCGTGGAGGCGGCCGTGCGCCGCGCCAGGGTGCTCAAGGCGCAGGGGGCCGACCTGGTTGACGTCGGCGCCGAGTCCACATTGGCCCATGCGGCGCGGCTGGATGCGCGCGGCCAGGTGCGGCGACTCGTGCCGGTCATCCGCGAACTCCGCCGAGCGGGCGTGCTCGTCTCGGTGGAGACCTACGCGCCGGCGGTTGCCAGGGCCTGTTTGGCCGCGGGCGCCAATGTGCTGAACCTCACGGGCAACAC
>Ga0101944_10002873_pt1 | contig 26057 bp, 21 predicted proteins | sample DewCreD2012metaG_FD_75245 | JGI IMG/M metagenome (GOLD analysis project Ga0101944, IMG submission 75245) | Hot spring sediment bacterial and archeal communities from British Columbia, Canada, to study Microbial Dark Matter (Phase II) - Dewar... ... | reverse complement strand
ACCGAAAATAGGAGTGCTTCTTCATTATCCGATCTTAAGATTATTTCATGAAATATTCCCCCCAGGGGTTATTAATACTGTATATGGAGAAGGCAAAGATATTCTCTTACCTCTAATGTCATCAGGACTCGTTGATGTTCTTGCATTCATAGGTTCAAGTAAAACAGCGGAAATATTAAAAACACATCACCCAAAACCGCTTAGATTACGTTCTATATTAGGTCTTGAAGCAAAAAATCCGGCTATTGTTCTGCCAGATGCTGATATGCAACTTGCAATCAGAGAATGCTTAAATGGAAGTCTTACTTTTAATGGACAAAGATGTACTGCAATTAAAATAATCTTTGTTCATAAGAAGATAGTGAAAATGTTCCTTAAAAAATTTAAAGAAGATCTTAAAAACCTGAGAATTGGAATGCCATGGGATGAAAATGTGATAATAACCCCGCTTCCTGTGCCAGGTAAAGTGGAATATCTTTCAGAACTTATCAATGACTCAATTGAGAACGGGGCAAAGGTTATTAATAGATCAGGTGGTATTTTTTATAAGACTTTGTTTTATCCTGCTTTGATTTATCCTGTTAATGAAAAGATGAAAATTTATCATGAAGAACAGTTTGGACCTATTGTGCCTGTTGTTCCGTTTGATAATATTGAAGAGCCGGTAAAATATATAATTGAGTCGAGCTATGGTCAGCAGGCGAGTATTTTTGGAAATGATCCGGAAATTATCGGAAAATTAGTAGATATACTTGTTAATCAGGTTTGCAGGATAAACATCAATAGTATGTGCCAGAGAGGTCCTGACATTTTTCCTTTTGCTGGAAGAAAAGATTCAGGTGAGGGAACACTTTCTGTATCAGATGCTCTACGTGTTTTTTCTATGAGAACAATTGTGGCAACAAAAGAAAGTGATATAAACCGTCAGATATTCAGGGAAATTATAAAGGAGAAAAATTAGATGTCGATTACAGAATTGATCTCCTTGTTGAAAATGAAATTATTGTTGAACTAAAGTCCGTTGAACAGATGATTCCTGTTTATGAAGCCCAGCTTTTAACATATTTAAAATTGGCAGATAAGAAATTAGGATTATTAATTAATTTTAATGTACCAAGATTAGTAGATGGTTTTAAGAGAATGTTAAATGGCTATTTATAAACTCTGTGCCTCTGTTTCTCTGTGGTAATTTTTTAAGGAGAAATTATGTTCAAAATAGATTTATATAAATTCAAAAAATATGATAAGCCTGGTCCTCGTTACACAAGCTATCCAACTGCTCCGCAGTTTAATGAAAGCTTTACTCACGAAGACTATCTTGATGAGATAGTCAAAACCAACTACGGAGAGAATCTTCCGGACTTATCACTTTATTTTCATCTCCCCTACTGTGATACGCTTTGCTATTTCTGCGGATGTAATATGATAATTACAAGAAACAGAGAAAGAATAAAAGAATACATCAACTATGTGAAGAAAGAAATTGATTTATTAAGACAATATCTTCTACCTGATAGAAAAGTAGTTCAGCATCATTGGGGCGGAGGAACTCCAACTCACTTAAGTCCAGATGAAATAAATGATCTGGCTTCATACATAAATAAAAATTTTCACTTTAAACCTGATGCAGAAGTTAGCTGTGAAATTGACCCGCGCGAATTAACCAAAGCACATCTCGAGGCACTTCGGAATAATGGTTTTAACAGAATTAGTATGGGAGTTCAGGATTTCAATGAAAAAGTTCAGAAAGCGGTAAACAGAATACAACCTGAAGATATAACAAGGCAAACTGTTACTTGGGTAAGAGAACTCGGTTTTCACAGCATCAATCTTGATTTGATATACGGACTTCCATTCCAAACAGTTGAAACTTTTGCAGATACAGTTGATAAGATAATTGACATCTCTCCTGATCGAATTGCAGTTTTTAATTATGCACATGTGCCTTGGATGAAAAAACATATGGCACTTATTCATCCGGAAGATATTCCTGCACCGGAAGTAAAACTTGAAATATTAAAAATGACTATCGAGAAACTTACTTCAGCCGGATATGAATTTATCGGGATGGACCATTTTGCAAAACCAAATGATGAACTTGCAATTGCTATGAGAGAGAAAAAACTTTACAGAAACTTTCAGGGATACAGCACTAACGCCGGTGCAGATCTCTACGCAATGGGTATTACTTCAATCTCGCAGTTAAAAAATATTTATGCACAGAACTTCAAAACCGAAAAAGAATACTACTCTGCTCTTGATGAAGAAAGATTACCAACAGCAAAAGGTTATCGCTTAACTGAAGATGATCATTTGCGACGGGAAGTAATTATGAAACTTATGTGCGACTTTGAGCTTGACTTTACGGAGATTGAAAACAAATACAAGATTGACTTTAAAAAATATTTTGCGTGGGGTTTAAATAATCTTAAAGAAATGATTGAAGATGATTTAATTGAAATGAGCGATAAAGGATTAAAAGTTAAAAATATGGGGAGAATGCTTATCCGGAATATTGCTATGAATTTTGATGGTTACATAGAAAGAAAAGAAGATAAAGCTAAGTACTCACGCACTGTTTAATCTTATGTCCATTCCTCATATAACCGCATCTGTCCAAAATAAATTTATTGATGTGGCTAAAGCCCTCACCTGCTTATAATTTTTTTCAGTTCACTGAAGTGAACTGCAAGAAATACTCATTAGATTTGTTTATTTATCTATTGCAATTGGATTTATCCAACTGTTATTATAAAGGCAGGGATATTGTATGCTTTAGCCACATTTGATTAAAATCAGTTAGTAATTAAAGAGTAAAACTTCTTATAAGGAATTCAATTAAAAATGAATTTGTTTTCATTTATTTTGAATTAAGTCAGAGTTTATTTATCAGGTATAAGTTTATTTTGGACAGCACTGATTATAAATTAATTCTTAAGAGGTCATTCTGTTCTGAAAAATGTCATAAGTTTATTTTATGTGAATAGAGTTGGATTTTTCTTATGAATAATTTGGAATAAATTTCGGTATGAATTTTTACATTTTTTAAATTTCAAAGGGAGACCACTATGAACTACCGCATCGAAAAAGATACAATGGGCGAAATTCAAGTACCTTCTGATAAATATTATGGTGCTCAAACTGCCCGATCATTAATGAATTTCAAAATTGGTGGAGACAAATTTCCCAGAGAGCTTATTCGTGCTTTAGGTATTCTTAAAAAAGCTGCAGCACTTACTAATAAAGAATTAGGTACTCTTGCACCAGATAAAGCTGACTTAATATGTAAAGCTGCCGATGAAGTAATTGAAGGAAAACTTGATGAACATTTCCCGCTGGTTGTTTGGCAAACCGGAAGCGGAACTCAAACTAATATGAATGCAAATGAAGTTATTGCAAACCGTGCTATTGAATTGGCTGGCGGCGAACTTGGCAGTAAAAAACCAATTCATCCGAATGATGATGTTAATAAGGCGCAATCCTCTAACGACACGTTCCCCACTGCAATGCATATTGCAGCAGTTGAGCAGATTCATAAAAAACTTATACCTATGGTTACTAAACTAAGAGATGCACTTCAAAAGAAAGCTGAAGAATATAAAGATGTAATTAAAATTGGAAGAACTCACCTTATGGATGCAGTCCCATTAACATTAGGACAAGAGTTTGGAGGTTATGTTCAAATGTTGACTAATGGTTTGGAAAGAATTGATGCAGCTTTACCAAGACTTTATGAGCTTGCTCTTGGCGGAACCGCAGTTGGAACGGGCTTGAATACTCATCCAAAATTTGCTGTACTGTCTGCTCAGAAAATTTCTGAAATAACAGGTTTACCTTTTATTACTGCAAGAAATAAATTTGAAGCTCTGGCTACTCACGATGCTTTGGTAGAATTTCACGGAGTGTTAAAAACTCTTGCTGCTTCATTGATGAAAATTGCTAATGATATTCGTTGGCTCGGCTCTGGTCCGAGATGTGGACTTGGTGAACTTCATCTTCCTGAAAATGAACCAGGTAGTTCTATTATGCCCGGTAAAGTAAATCCAACTCAAAGTGAAGCTATGACAATGGTTTGTGCTCAGGTTTTTGGTAATGATGTCGCTGTTAATTTCGGAGGAGCAAGTGGAAATTTTGAACTGAATGTATTTAAACCTGTAATAATTTTTAATGTATTAAATTCGATTCGTTTGCTTTCTGATGCTTGCGAAAGTTTTACAGATCACTGTGTAATAGGAATCGAAGCTAACCTTGATAATATTAAAAAACACCTTGAGAATTCTCTGATGCTTGTAACTTCTTTGAATCCTGTAATTGGATACGATAATGCAGCAAAAGTAGCCAAAAAAGCTCACGCTGAAAATAAAACATTAAAACAAGCAGCCGTTGAATTGGGTTTACTTACACCGGAAAAATTTGACGAAATCGTCAGACCAGAAAAAATGATAGGCCCGAAATAATATTATTAAATCTTAAATTTTATCAGAGGTAAAAAATGAATTTAGAATTAAAGAGTTTTTACGGTTCAATTCTGGAATCAATTGAGAAAGAAGGCTTATACAAAAAAGAAAGAGTTATAACATCACCACAATCAGCGCATATTGAAGTAGCTCATTCTCAAAAAGTTCTTAATATGTGCGCAAATAATTATCTCGGTTTATCAGATAATAAAGAACTAATCCAAGCAGCAAAAGATGGATTAGATAAATGGGGTTTTGGATTATCTTCAGTAAGATTTATTTGTGGTACTCAGGAAATTCACAAAATTCTCGAGCAAAAAATTTCTGAATTTCTTGAAATGGATGACACTATTCTTTACACTTCCTGCTTTGATGCAAATGGTGGTTTATTTGAAACCCTTCTTAGTGAAGAGGATGCTATTGTTAGTGATGAATTAAATCATGCAAGCATAATTGATGGAATAAGATTATGTAAAGCCCAACGATACAGATACAAAAACTGTGATATGAATGACCTTGAAGAGAAACTTAAAGAGGCAAAATCAAATAACGCAAAAAAAATATTAATTGCAACTGATGGTGTCTTTTCGATGGATGGTTTTGTAGCCCCATTGAAAGATATTTGTGATTTAGCTGATAAGTATAATGCAATGGTGATGGTTGATGATTCTCATGCAGTTGGTTTTATGGGAAAACACGGTAAAGGAACCCACGAGTATAATGATGTAATGGGTAGAGTTGATATAATCACAGGAACTTTGGGAAAAGCACTTGGTGGCGCAAGTGGAGGATATACTTCAGCCAGAAAAGAAATTGTGGATTTATTGAGACAACGTTCAAGACCTTATTTGTTTTCTAATACTGTAGCGCCTGCTATCGTATCTGCTTCAATAAAAGTAATTGATATGCTTTCATCAACAACAGAATTGAGAGACAGATTAGAAAGAAATACAAAATATTTCAGAGAGAAAATAAAAACTGCAGGTTTTCAGATTAAAGATGGAGTTCATCCTATTGTTCCTATAATGTTAGGGGATGCAGTACTTGCTCAAAAAATGGCTGCTAAAATGTTGGAAAAAGGTGTTTATGTAATTGGATTTTTCTATCCCGTTGTTCCTAAAGGTACTGCGAGAATAAGGGTTCAGATTTCAGCGGCACATTCTTTAGAAGATTTAGATTTCGCTGTAGAAAAATTTTCAGAAGTCAAAGAAGAAATGGGAATTTAAAATAGCAGTTGAAGCCTCCGACTTCTGAATAAAGTAGTTGAAACCTCTGGCTTCGAAAAAAGTAGCAGAAGCCTCTGGCTTCTGAACATAGTAATAGAAGCTTCTAACTTCAGTTCTTAATTTTTGTGTCAATCTGTGTTATCTGTGGTTAAATTTCTTGGCACACTGATAGCACAGATTAGGCAGATTTGCGCAGATTAAAAATGCTTTTTCAAAAGAAATCTAAATCCTTAAACTTTGCATAGGATAAATAAAAGTGGATTCATCTTAAAGAGTTTCTTTTAAGACAGCATTTGAACAATAATTAAATTTTATTATTCAAGTTGAATAATCGTAATTCATTCCTTGAAACATTGACATTATAAATCCACCTATCAGAATAAAAACAATAATCGTTAATACAACAACAATTGCCATAAAAATAAGAGTCGCCTGAGCCCAGGTTTTTTTGCTTGGATGAGTATCTCCACCGAATGCCCAAACAAAAAGCATAATAAATCCAACAACAGGTATTGCTTGGATTAAAAAAGTTATAAGCCAATCTCCAATGGTTAAAGACTTGAAATGTCTTTGCGGTGGGATATAGTTTTGTTGTTCCATTGTAGCTCCTAGTTATTTAATTAACGGCTTAAAAATCAGCAAATAATAGCAAATATCAAAATACATTCTTAGAAATGGGAATTTGTTGAAAATAACTATTGTCAATTCTGAAATGTAGCTATGGAAATGGCTAAAATCATCTAAAAATCAATAATTACTGATGGTATTATAGTTGAAACAATTATTACACTGCAAATTCGAAATTTTATCAATAATCATAAATGGTATAAAATGGAAAGAAATAAAGTAACAATTGATGGTAATGAAGCCGCTGCGTATGTGGCTTTTAATACAAATGAAGTTATAGCAATATATCCGATTACTCCATCATCGAATATGGCTGAATGGTGTGATGCTTGGTCTGCTTCGGGTATGAAAAATATTTGGGGAATAACACCCACCGTTACAGAACTACAAAGTGAGGGCGGAGCAGCAGGTGCAGTTCACGGGGCACTTCAAAGTGGCGCTTTAACTACCACTTTCACCGCCGCTCAAGGTTTACTGTTGATGATTCCAAATATGTATAAAATTGCTGGTGAACTAACACCAACAGTTTTTCACGTTTCCGCCAGATCATTGGCTGCTCAGGCACTATCTATATTTGGTGATCATTCAGATGTAATGTCTGTTCGACAGACAGGTTTTGCATTATTATCTTCTGGTTCTATTCAAGAAGTAATGGATTTTGCTCTAATTGCACAGGCTTCAACTTTAGAATCGAGAATTCCTTTCCTTCATTTCTTCGATGGTTTTAGAACTTCTCACGAGGTTATGAAAATTGAAGAGTTAACTAAAGATGATATGAAGTTTATGCTTGACGATGATTTAATTATTGCTCACAGAAAAAGAGCTTTATCACCAGATAACCCTGTAATCAGAGGAACAGCTCAAAATCCTGACGTTTATTTTCAAGGAAGAGAAACAGTTAATCCTTTTTATATGGCTTGTCCACATATTGTCCAAAAACAAATGGATAAATTTGCAAGCCTAACGGGAAGACAATATAAATTATTTGAATATGTTGGTGCTCCTGACGCTGAAAAAATTATTATTCTTATGGGCTCTGCTACTCAGTCTGTTGAAGAAACTGTAGAATATCTCGTCTCTAAAGGTGAGAAAGTTGGAGCGATAAAAGTAAGATTATACAGACCATTTTCAATTGAACATTTTATTAGTGCAATCCCTTCAACTGTTAAATCAATAGCTGTTTTAGATAGAACTAAAGAACCTGGATCTGCAGGTGAGCCATTGTATATGGATGTAGTTAATGCAATTTCTGAAAAATTTATGAATGGAGAATTGAATTTTGCTTATCCAAAAATAGTTGGCGGAAGATATGGCCTTTCATCTAAAGAATTTACTCCAGGAATGATTAAAGCAGTTTTTGATAATTTAGATAAAGATAAACCTAAAAATCATTTTACAGTTGGAATAATAGAAGATGTTACAAATTCAAGCTTAGATTATGATCCTAATTTCTCAGTAGAAGACCCGCAAACTTTCAGGGGTAAATTCTATGGCTTGGGTGCCGATGGAACTGTTGGAGCTAACAAGAATTCGATTAAAATCATAGGTGAAGGAACTGATTATTTTGCTCAAGGTTATTTTGTTTATGATTCTAAAAAGTCCGGTTCAATTACAGTATCTCATTTAAGATTTGGTCCTAAACCAATTAAATCAACTTACTTAATTAACAAAGCAAACTTTATTGCTTGCCATCAACAGGTTTTCCTGGAAAAATTAGATATGCTGCAGGATGCTGTTGAAGGAGCAACTTTCTTGCTTAATACTCAGGTTCCAAAAGAAAAAGTTTGGGATTCTCTTCCTGAAAAAGTTCAACGTGATTTAATCGAAAAGAAAATGAAATTCTACATTATTGATGCTTACAAAGTTGCTCACGAAACCGGTATGGGTGTTAGGATCAACACAACAATGCAAACTTGCTTCTTTGCAATTTCAAACATTTTCCCAAAAGAAGAAGCAATTTCATTGATAAAAGATTCTATTAAGAAAACCTATGGTGCAAAGGGAGATAAAATTGTCCAAATGAACTTTGACGCAGTTGATAAAACATTAGATAACTTGTTTGAAGTACCAGTCCCGGATAAAATCACAAGCAATATAAAACTTCAACCTGCAATTCAAGGTGATGCACCTGAATTTGTTAAAGAAGTTCTTGCAAAAATTATTGAGGGCAAAGGCGATACTATTCCTGTAAGTAAAATGCCTGTGGATGGAACATTTCCATTGTCTTCTGCAAGATACGAAAAGAGAAATATTGCATTGGAAGTTCCGGTTTGGGATCCTGAGACTTGTATTCAATGTAATAAGTGTGTTATGGTTTGTCCACACGCTACTATACGTGCAAAAGTTTTTACAGAAGATATTGTTAAAGACGCTCCTGCAACTTTCAAATACACGAAATTCAGATCTAAAGACTATGGTGAAAATCTGCTTTATTCATTGCAGGTAGCAGTTGAAGATTGTACAGGTTGTGCATTATGTGTTGATGTTTGTCCTGCTAAAAATAAAAAAGAAACCAGATTGAAAGCAATCAATATGGCTGATCAGTTATCTTTAAGAGAAACCGAAAGGAAAAACTGGGAATTCTTTTTCAACATTCCTGATTTAGATAGAAGGACAGTTGCAGTTTCAAAAGTCAAAGATTCTCAATTCCTACAGCCATTATTTGAATTCTCTGGTGCTTGCGCTGGCTGCGGTGAAACTCCTTACGTTAAATTAGTAACTCAGTTGTTTGGTGACAGAACTCTTATCGCCAATGCCACTGGCTGCTCATCAATCTATGGAGGAAATCTTCCTACAACTCCATATTCAACCGATAAAAATGGAAGAGGACCCACTTGGTCAAATTCATTGTTTGAAGATAACGCTGAATTCGGTTATGGTTTCAGATTAGCTATTGACAAACATAATTACCAAGCAAAATTACTGCTGCAGAAATATGCCGCTGATTTGGGAGAAGATTTAGTTTCTGCTCTGATAAATGCAAAACAAAAAGATGAATCAGATATTTATGATCAAAGAGAACGAGTTGATATTCTCAAGAAAAAGTTGAATGATTTATTAAATACAAATACTAATGGAAAAGCTGAAGATTTGAAACATCTTTTAAGTATTGCTGATTATTTGGTTAAAAAGAGCGTTTGGATTATTGGTGGAGATGGTTGGGCTTATGATATTGGTTTTGGTGGATTAGACCACGTGCTTGCAAGCGGAGCTAATGTTAATATGTTAGTCCTTGATACCGAAGTTTATTCAAATACTGGTGGTCAAAGTTCAAAAGCTACGCCTCGTGGTGCAGTTGCTAAATTTGCCGCCGCTGGAAAACCAGCTGGTAAAAAAGATTTGGGACTTATGGCGATGAGTTATGGAAATGTTTATGTCGCTAAAATTGCAATGGGTGCAAATGATCAGCATACACTCAGAGCTATACTTGAAGCAGAAGCTTATGAAGGTCCATCTTTGATTATTGCTTACAGTCATTGTATTGCTCACGGTATAAATATGGCAACCGGAATGAATAATCAGAAAGCAGCTGTTGATTCTGGATATTGGCCTTTATATAGATATAATCCAGAATTGGCTTTAGAAGGTAAAAATCCATTCAAACTCGAATCTAAAGGATTAAAAATTCCATTTAAAGATTATGCTTATATGGAAACACGATATAAAATGCTTACAAAATCTCACCCTGAACTTGCAGCAAAATTAATTAAAGAAGCTCAGGACGATGTAATAAAACGTTGGAAAGAATATGAGAGAATGGCTGCCTGGGAACCAGAAAAAGCTAACTGAGTAATTAAAAAAGTTTTAAGATTATAAAGGAAATAAAAATGGATATAACAACTAATTATCTTGGTTTGAAATTAAAATCACCTATTGTTCCTTCTGCTGGTCCTCTGTCTGAAAAAATTTCAAATATCAGAGAAATGGAAGATGCCGGTGCTGGAGCGGTAGTGCTTTATTCAATCTTTGAAGAACAAATTGAGCACGAACAGTTTGAATTGGATTATCACACTTCAGTTCACGCTGAAAGTTATGCTGAAGCTACTTCATATTTTCCTGAACCGTTTGAATTCAAAGCTGGTCCTGAGGAATATCTTGACCACATTCGAAGAGCAAAGGAAGCAGTAAATATTCCCATCATTGCCAGCTTGAATGGAAAATCTTTAGGCGGTTGGACAGAGTATGCTAAACTGATTGAACAAGCTGGTGCTGATGCTTTGGAATTAAATATTTATTTGCTCCCAACTGATATTCATAAATCTGCTGTTGCAGTTGAACAAATGTACATTGATATAGTTAAAGCAGTCAGAGAATCTGTTAAGATACCTATTGCAGTAAAATTGCATCCATTTTTTACATCCACTGCACATACTGCAAATCAATTGGTTAAAGCCGGAGCGAATGGTTTGGTATTATTTAATAGATTTTATCAACCTGATATAGATTTAGATAAACTTGAAGTCGTTCCAAATGTTTTATTAAGTACCCCAATGGCTATGAGATTGCCGCTGAGGTGGATTGCAATTCTTTATAATAGAGTTAATGCTGATTTAGGTGCAACAAGTGGTATCTATAATGCTTCGGATGTTATCAAAATGATTATGGCTGGTGCAAAAGTTACACAAATGCTTTCGTGTCTTCTAAAATTCGGTATTTCGCATATTGCTGATGTAATTACAGAGATGAAAACCTGGATGGAAGAGAAAGAATATGAATCAATTTCTATGATGCGTGGTAGTATGAGTTATATGAATGTTGATGATCCATCGAAGTTTGAACGTGTTAATTATATGAAGATATTACATTCATACAAATAAATTTCTCTAAGGTGGCTGACTAAATAGTAAATTTCTTTGTGTCTTAGAGACTTTGTGGCATTCAATCTTTGCTGATTAAACAGATGTTGGATGATAAAACAAATATTAGCCACAATGATATTAAGTCACTAAGTATTACTAAGAAAAATTATTTTTTAGTCAGCCCCTTTATTTTATCATTTCAGCTTATTCCTCTATTTTGAACTTATTATTTTATCTTATGTTTTAATCAGAAAAACAATTCAATGATAATATTTTTTATAACTTTTTTTACTGTTTATACGCTTCTTAATTATTATGTATTTATAAGAGCGTTTCATTTACTGCCGAATAATTGGATAATAAAATCAAGTTTTATTTTTCTATTTATACTTGTCGCCTATGGTTATGTAATAAGTAAGTCACTTTACAATTACCTTTCAGTAACTGTTTATGATATTTGGTTAACTGTCGGTGCAATTTGGTTTGCAATGCTTGTCTATTTTGTGCTTATAATATTTACAATTGATTTGATTTTGCTGTTAAATAAATTTTTCAAATTTCTTCCTGGGATATTATTTGAGTTTAAAAGTAAAATAATTATCGCTTCTTCAGTCTTTGTAATTGTCTCGGTTATTGTTTTTCTTGGCAATCTTAATAAAAGAGATATAATTACAACAACTCTTGAAATTTCAATTCCCAAACTCAAAGGTAAGTTAGACAATTTGAATATTGTTTTAGCGTCGGACATACATTTATCACCAATTGATGGTGAAAGGTTACTCCCAAAACTTGTTAATAAAATAAATGCCTTAAATCCTGATATCATTCTTTTTGCCGGTGATATTGTTGATGACAAAGCTGAAATATTAGAAGCTCAGGGAATTGGCAAATCTTTCTTAAAATTAAAAAGTAAATATGGTTTATTTACAATCAATGGCAATCACGAATTTATCAACGGAATAAATTCTTCAGTACGTTATGCTCAAAAATTGGGGATGACAGTTTTACGTGATACTGCTGTTCTGATTGATGAAAGTTTTTATCTTATAGGAAGGGAAGATTCAACTAAGTTCAGATTTGAGGGAGTTCATCGCAAATCATTAGCATCAATTCTTGAGGGACTTGATTCATTCCCCAAAATTTTACTTGATCATACTCCGTTTAATCTATCTGAAGCAGTCCAAAATAATATTGACTTACAACTTTCTGCTCATACTCATCACGGACAAATCTGGCCAGCAAATATTATCACTTCTTTGATTTATGAAATAAGCTGGGGCTACAAAAAAAAGGACAATACTCATTTCTATGTTACATCTGGAGCAGGAACGTGGGGACCTCCGGTTAGAACAGGAAGTAAAAGCGAGATTGTTAATATTAAAATTAATTTTGAGTGAATTCAATTAAATCTTAATTTAGCTCCAGTTTGAAACAAAACTTCAAAATGAGACACCATTTGATATTATTAGTTCTAATTTTGTGCTTTTAAGTGAGGATATGAAATCATTTAAAGGCACGATTTTTTAGTTCAAAATCAGTTAAAACTAATTAAAATGTGGACGAAAGAATAAAAAAATATCTTACAATCGAGTCTCAGGAAATTCTTAATGAATTTTCGGTGGGAATTATTATTTGCAACAATCTATATGAAGTCTTTTTTATAAACAGGGCTTTTACAGATTTGACCCAATTCTATGGACTTACAATTCAGGATAGTTCAAATATTAAAAATCTATTCGACATAAATTTTTTCAATGATGATTCAATAAAAAAAGAAATATCTTTACTTCAAAAAGGGTTACCTTTTGAAAGTGAAATTACCTCATCTGAATTCAGCAAAAGAGGTCTTATAAAGCTGATTGTAAAAGCTACACCTCTTATGGAAAATGGTCTTTTTAGCGGAGCAATTTTTATTATTGAGGATATCAGAGTAGCTATTGAAAACACAACCGAGTATATAAAAAGAAATGCTGATCTTCAAAAAGTAATTGAACAAACATCTGACTTCTTTTTAGTGATTGATAAGGAACTTTCCATAAATCAATATTCAGTAAATATTCCTCAGATAATTAAAAGTTATATTGATTTAAGCGAAACTCATTCAATTGCTGAAATAATCCATCCTGATGATTTAAGAATTATTAACTATTACCTGAGTTATTCCAGATTAGAAAATAAGGTTTCTTATTTTGTAATCAGATTTATCAATGAAGTGGAATATTATTGTAAAGTCATCCCGATAGCAAATAAGTCTGCTGAGATAGTTTATTATTATCTTTTTTTCGATAAAATTGATTCTCGCTCAGTTGGGCATAAGTTGGGAAGCAGCAATCAAGTAAACTATCAGGAAATATTAAATACTCTGGAAGCTAAATTTATTATTTATGATAGTGAGTTTAATATTATTCAGATTAGTGAAAATCTTCAGGAGCTCAGCAAATCAGAAAACGAAAAAATAGTCTTTAAAAAATTTGATTTTCTCAGTCAAGAACTTTTAGATAAAGCAGAATCTGAATTAACCAAAAAAACAGTCTTTAAAACAGAACTTCAATTCATTGATAAAAATAAAAATCAGAAACATTACGAGTTAAAATTTTCTTTTACTAAGAATAATAATAGAATTTTAATAATAAATGATTCAACGGATTTTTATTTAGTTGAAAAAAAATTAAAGATTAGCGTATCAGCTTTAGAGAATACTATAAACAATTCTCCTCAAATGGTAATTCTTCTGAAATCATCTGGGGAGATAATTTTCGTAAACAAAGCCTTTTGTAATAATCTTGGATTTGATAGAAAAGATTTATTATCCCGCTCATTCTATAATTTAATAGAGCCATCTTATCTTGAAAGGAATATTTTTGATTTAACAGCTTTTACACAAAAAAAGTCAGAAAATCTGGAATTACCTTTCATCACTTCTCAAAATGAAAAAATTACTTTACTAACTTTTTTCAATCCAATTAAAACTTCTGAAAGCAGTCTTATTTTTATTGCCTGCTATCTTAACGAGCAAGAAAAATTAAAAGCCAAAGAATCAGAGTTACAATTTTATAATCAGATAATTCAAAGCACATTTGATGGAATTGCTATCGTCGAGAATTCCAGATTCTTTAAAGCTAATAAATCTTTTTTGAAAATATTTGGTTTTGAAAGCGAGAATGAATTAGAAGGCAGATATTTTCTTGATATAATTTGGGATGATGATACCATTCGCGTATCAGAATTCATTAGATTGGTTGAGTCTAAAAAACAGTCACCAGGCAGAATAGACTTTATCGGAAGAAGAATTGACAACACGAAGATTTTTATTGAAATGACAGTAGGATTATTAGAAATTGAATCAAGAAAAGTTTTGATTTTATCAGTGCGTGATGTAACTGAAAAGATTGAAGCTCACCGTGAACTAAGAGAATCAGAAGAGAAATATCGAACAGTTTCTGAAAATCTTGATGACTGTCTCTTTTCTTTCGAAAAAGTCGGCTTTATCTTTAAGCCGGTTTTTTGCACTTCTGCAATAAAAAAAATCACAGGTTACAGTCAATCAGCTTTTTTGTCTGATTATAAATTCTTTTTCCGAATAGCTTTCCCTGATGATATAAAAAAAATTAAACCAAGACTCCGAGATATACTGGAGAGCAAAACTAAAAAGTTTGATGAGTTAGAGTTTAGAATAATTAATCAAGACGGTAACATTATATGGGTTAAGGTAAAGTTAAATTTTCAACGTTCAATAAGTGGTAATATTCAGAAGATTTTTGGTCTTATGAGCGATATAACTGTTAGCAAAAAGAATGAAGAGGAGATTATCAGTTCTGTTGAAGAACTAAAAAAATTAAATGATACAAAAGATAAATTTATCTCTATAGTTTCTCACGATTTGCGAACGCCGTTTACTTCTATTCTTGGATTTACTGATTTATTACAGAATGATGAATCGTTATCAGACTCTGAAAGAAAGCAGTATATTAAGTTTATTCGAGAATCAGCGCAGTCAATGCTATCATTAGTTAATTCAGTTTTGGATTGGACAAGACTTCAAACCGGAAGAATTAAGTTTGAACCAGAAAGGACAAATATTAGTGAAATGATTAAGCGTGCGGTTAATTCTTTATCTGGTGCTGCTATGCAAAAGTCAATCAGAATTTATAATCTGGTGAACGAAGATATTTATCTTTTTGTAGATAAGAATCTTATATCACAGGTTTTCTATAACTTAATATCAAATGCTATCAAGTTTACAATGGAAAATGGCAGAATAGAGATATCTGCTGCTCCTAATTCAAATCGAACTTTCTTTAATTTCAGTATAAAGGATAACGGAATTGGAATAAAACCTGAGGATGTAAAAAAATTATTCTCGGTAGATTCTAAGTTTACTACTGAAGGGACTTCAGGTGAAAAGGGAAGTGGTCTTGGTCTATCCTTAGTTAAAGAGATAATTGAAAAACATAACGGCAAAATCTGGGTTGAAAGTCAGTATCGTAAGGGTTCAAACTTTCAGTTTAGCTTACCTGCTTATTCAGCGATTATTTTATTGGTAGAACCAGATAGTTCAGATAGGATGCTTTTTAGCAAACTAATAAAAAACTTTAAACCTGATTTTGATATTCATACTGCTTCACTTGCGTCTGAAGCATTAAGTAAAATAAAACAGTTTAATCCTGCTCTTGTTATTGCTGATAATTCACTTTCGGATATGAATGGGTTGGATTTTGTGAAACAAATTATAAAAATCAATCTTCAGAAAAAATCGCAGGTAATTATTATAGGTTCAAAATTAGATAAAGCTTTGGTAAATGATTACAACGAATTGGGAGTAGAATTTGTATTGAGCAAACCAGTAAATGTTAATTCCCTTCAGCAAGCGATCGAAAAATCTTTGATTAAATCATTCCAGAAAACAAAAATTTAATGAAAGGCACATCGTTAGTTAGGCTGAATAAAAGTTATAAAATTGTTGCTCTGCTATGAAAGTTTTTAGACAGTCATTTTATGTGTGAATTAAATCAGAATAAAGATAAATCTACAGAAGTTTGAAGAATATTTATTTCAAATCTCCGGTAATTGGTTTAATTACAAGCTCTTCAACAACAGAATTTCCATCCTGAAGATAAGCCCAAACTATTGCTCTGGCGACATCATTAGAAGACATCATTTGTGAACGGAAATCATCTCGTATTTTTTTAGGCCACATCTGAGTTTCAGTTGCACCTGGTAATATGTTTATTACTTTTATATTGTATTTCCTAACTTCTTCTCTCAGTGAATTTGAATAAGCAAGTAAGCCAGCCTTTGAAGCAGAATAAGCAGAGCTTTTTGTGTAAACTTTGTTTGCCACAACTGATAGAACGTTAATTATCGTTCCACCGCCATTTTCAATAAAGTGCGGCAGAACTGTTTTTATTGTATAAATTGAGCCTAATAAATTTGTCGAAATTATATCTGAAATTTCTTTAATCGAATTTTCTTCAGCTAATTTGAAAGTAGTAATTCCTGCATTGTTTATTAAGCAGCCCAGTTTTGTTTGAGAAATTATTTTTTTGAAAGTATTATCAACATTAGAATGAGAAGCAACATTACAGGGCATAATTTCGACTTGATGACCATCTTCTGATAGTTCTTTATTTAACCTTTCCAAATCAACGCTGTTTCTTGAGGAGGCAAAAACTTGAAAACCAATCTTTGCAAATTCTATTGCGACTGCTCTGCCAATTCCACTGCTTGCGCCAGTTATCCAGATTCCTCGACTTTTATCCATCAGACATTTTTCATTTTAATGAGATTTAAAAATTCATTTCTTGTTTTTTCATCATCCTTAAAAACCCCGTGCATTGCACTCGTTGTTGCTGAAGAATTTTGTTTTTCAACACCTCGCATCATCATACACATATGATAAGCTTCTGAAACTACAGCAACGCCGACTGGCTCAAGATATTTTTCAAGAGTGTCTGCAATTTGCTGTGTCATCCTTTCCTGAACTTGAAGTCTTCTTGCAAATACTTCTACTATTCGTGGTATTTTACTCAAACCGACTATCTTGCCATTTGGAATATATGCAACGTGAACTTTACCATAAAAAGGCAAAAGATGATGCTCACACATACTATAAAAATCAATATTCTTTACTAATACCATTTCATCATATTTTTCGTTGAACACAGCATCATTGAGAACTTTTTCAATATCCATTGTATAACCTGAGCATAAAAATTCATAAGCTTCAGTCACTCGTTTTGGAGTGCGAACTAATCCTTCTCTTTCAGGGTCTTCACCGATTTCTGATAATAACTGTTTTATTAAATCTTGAATTTTATTTTTATCCAATTTTATCCTCGAAATTCAAAGTAATTGTTTTCCGTTTCATAAAGTTTTACGGAATAAAGTTTGCCGCTGGGGATTTTATCTTCAAGTTGTTTCCAAATTGCAATGCAGATATTTTCAGATGTAGGGATTAATCCTTTCATAAATTCTGTATCAAGATTGAGATTTTTATGGTCAACTTGGTCAATAACATTTACTTTAATAATCTCTTTTAATTTTTTAAGGTCCAGTACAAATCCCGTGTGTGGATCAACTTCACCAGCGACAGTAACCTCGAGAATGTAGTTGTGTCCGTGCCAGTTTGGATTACTGCATTTACCGAATATGGTTAAATTTTCTTCATCAGACAATTCGGGTCTGAATAGTCTGTGTGCAGCTGCAAAAGTTTCTCTTCTGGTTATAAATATCATATTAAACTGACTTTAATGCTTCTAAAACTTCTGTATGATGATTAGGAACTTTTACTTTTTCAAACACTTTCTTCACTTTTCCATCTTTGCCAATAATGTAAGTCGTTCTTTCAACGCCCATATATTTTTTGCCATACATACTCTTTTCTTTCCATACGCCATATTTTTCAACGACTTTTTTATCTGTATCAGCAAGTAAATTAAAAGTGAGATTATATTTTTCTGCAAACTTTTTGTGTGAGTCAACTGAATCCGGACTTATTCCAATAACGACAGCATCAAGTTTTGATAGATTTGGGAATACATCTCTGAAATTACAGGCTTCAGTTGTGCATCCGCTTGTGTTGTCTTTTGGATAGAAGTAAAGCACAACATTTTTATTTGAGAAATCTGAAAGATTGACTTTCTTACCATCCTGATTTAATAAAGTAAAATCAGGTGCTTTTTTACCGACTTCAATCATAATGTTTATTTAATTTTTTCTAAGGTTTCTTTAATCATTGAATAATTTGGCTCTTCACCAGCATTTTCTAAAACTTCTGCATATTGAATAACGCCGTTTTTATCTACAACAAAAGCACTTCTTTTTGAAACTCCTTTGTAATCGAATTTACCTGGCACAAAAACATCGTACAAGCAACCATAATTTGCAGAAACTTCCTTATTAAAATCACTTAGCAGAGGGAAATTATAATTGTTTTTGTCTGCAAACATTTTCAACGCAAACGGGCTATCTACACTAATTCCTAATACCTGAGCATCAAGGTCTTCATAAATTTTTAATTCGTCCCTGAAAGTGCACATTTCTTTTGTACAAACAGATGTGTTTGCTAATGGAAAGAATAATAGAACAACATTTTTCCCTTTAAACTGTTCTAAAGACACTTTTTCAGTGTTGTGATCAAAAAGTTCGAAATTTGGTGCTATATCACCGACTTTTAATGACATATATACTCCTTTTAATAATTTAATTAATTTGTTGGTTAAACTTAGATATTCTGAATCTAACAGAAAACAATTTTATAACAATATTAAGTTAATAAAGTTCATTTATTTTCAATTATCCATTTTTGCCAGATTTCTGGTTGATAACCAATAGAGACTAATTTGTTAAATCTTACGATTGGTGTTTTAAGTAGTAAAGGTTCATTCAATAATTCTTCATATAAATCAAATTTCATATACATCATACCTTTTTCTTTATAAACTTTTGATTCCGTATCAAGTAAATCTTCAATATTAATTTTTTGAGTAATGTTTTCTAATTCACCTTTTGACAATCCTTTTTCATTTAAGTCTCTGAAGTGAAAGGGGATTCTTCTTTCTTTGAAAAATCTTTCAGCTTTTTGGGTTTCTTTACACTTTTTTGTTCCAATAACTTGAATGTTCATTTTTACTTCAATTCAATTTTTTGTGTTCTTTTGGTTTTAGGAAATCTGCTCTTTAATTCATCAGGAGATTTTATAGCAGTGCCAAGAGTATAATTCTCATATTTTATTAAATATTGGCCATAGTCCAAATCAGCAGCTTCAATTTTTGAGCCTGCAATGTATTTTTCTAAATCTTCAATTTTATTTATTTGATAAATTCTCTTTGTAATGTAATCTGACAATACTTGACCACCATTAGAGTGTAAAGTTATCTTATCTCTGCTATCAATTGCTCCGAACTTTGTTCCGATTCTGTTAAAGTTATTCAAATTTTCATCCTGCCAATTTTTATCTGTTATAAAAATATCTTTCCCCTTGATTAAAAAATTAAAATTTGAAAAAACATCTAAGTCAATTCCAAAATGTTCAGCAAGTTGGATGATATATTTATTTATTTGTTTGTTTTTAAAGTTAACAAATTTCAAATCTGGCTTTGGAACATTAAGTTTTTCCAATGGCTCTGTAAAATCAGTCTTAAGCAATTTTGCTATAAAAAAACCATCAGAATTTATTTCCCAAGGCAGAATCCGATGAGTATTTTGAATTTGTGAGTTAAACTCATTAGAAAGAAATTCTGACTTTCCTGGAATAGTCTTAAACGGAATATCAATTTTCTGAATTTCGACAGGATATTTACTCAAGACTTTTTCAAGAACCAATTCATTTTCCTCTACAGAAAGAGTGCAGGTTGAATAAACAATTTCTCCGCCTGGTTTAACCATTTTAATTGCAGCAATAAGAAGTTTCAATTGAATGTTATGTAATCTTTCTGAATGCTCAAGCGACCACCAATCTGATACTTCACCACGCTTCTGAATAATTCCCAAACTTGAACAAGGGGCATCAACTAAAATTTTATCAAAGTAATTATCATAAATTTTACTTAATAGTTCGCCTTTATTATTTATAACGCCAACATTTAAAAGATTTAATCTATCTATATTAAAAACCAATGCTCTTATTCTTCTTACATCAATTTCATTTGCAATTAAAGTGCCTTTGTTGTTCATCAATTCGGCTAATTGAGTAGTTTTCGAACCAGGAGCCGCACATAAATCCAATACTTTATCTTCTGACTTCGGACTTAAAACATAAGCTGGCAGCATTGATGATAAACTTTGTATGTAATAAAAACCAAGTGTGTGTTCGAGCGTTTTACCAACGGAATTAAAGGGATCGGATTTTACTTCAGCAGCATTAGTAAGATGATTAACTTTTTTTAAGTAAATAGAATATTTTAATTGGAGAATATCTCTTAACTTTTCAAAACTCGTTTTTAGAGGATTGATTCTTATATAATCTACTGGGGTAATATCTACAAAATCACTATAGGTTTTTGCAATATCAGTTCCAAAAGTTCTTTCAATGTATTCGTACGCCTTTGAATTTATATCCATTATAATCTGGTAAGGTTTAAATTGAAAATTATATCATTTATAATTTTCATTTTGTTTACATTCAATCCTGAATTAGAAATTTCGTTGTTAATCATTTTCACGATGTTATCAAAATACTTTTCATATTCTGATATAATTTCAATTAAAGTAAAATTATTTGATGGAATTTTAAGTAAAGGTTTTCTTTGCATAGATGAATAAACGTAGTACTTCGCCAAATAAATATCATCAATCATTTTGAAAAACTCGCCATCACTGGTTCTGATTTCAAATTTACCAAATAATTCGGAAGCCATATATAAGATTTTATCTGGAACATTTTCGATGTAGCAAGTTGTATCGTTCAAAAAATCATCAGGGAATATTTTTAAGTCTGAAGATTTAATCTTACTTAAAATCTCTTTGACCAAATTGTTTTCGGCATTTAGTTTCTCAACAGTCATTTTAATTTTTGTGTTTAACTACTGTTCTAATACTTTACGATATAAATTTTCATACATTGGAATAACAATAGACTTATCAAATTTTTCAATTGCTCTTTTGCGGGCGTTCTTTGAAAACATTTCATACTTTTTTTCGTTTGATAGTAAATCAATTGAGTACTTTGCCATTCTATCAGTATCACCGATTTCTGAAATAAAACCGCATTCATTATGCTTTATCAATTCAGGAATACCGCCAACGGATGAAGCGACAACAGGCAAACCGCAAGCCATTGCTTCAAGAGCAGCTAAACCAAAACTTTCTGATTGTGATGGAAGCAGAAATAAATCGCTTGAGTTAAGAATATCTACTATCGCTTCCTGTTTTCCTAAAAATTTTACTTTGTCTGATATATTCAATTGTCTTGTAAGTTGTTCGCATTCAAATCTGTCAGGACCATCGCCAATTAACAGAAGTTTAGAAGGAATTTCCTTATTGACTTTATCAAATACTTTTATTACATCAGGGACTCTTTTAACAGGTCGGAAGTTAGAAGTATGAATTAAGATTTTTTCACCACCGGGTGCAATATGCTCTCTATATTTACAATTTGGGTTGGGCTTGAATAATTCTGTATCAATAAAATTTGGGATTACCTCTATATCTTTTTTTATCTCGTATTGTGTTATGGTTTTTTCTTTCAGGAATCTTGAAACTGCTGTTACTGCATCACTTTTTTCAATACTGAAATTAACTAAAGGAAGGAAATTTGGTTCAAGACCTACCAAAGTAATATCGGTGCCGTGTAAAGTTGTTATAATTTTAATCTCTCTTTTTTCTTTGAGAATTTCTTTAGCAAGATAAGCCGAAACAGCGTGTGGTATTGCATAATGCACGTGTAATAAATCAAGATTTTCAAATTCAGCCACTTCAGCCATTTTACTGGTTAGGGATAGTGTATAAAGTGAAAATTCAAAAAGAGGATAATTACTCGATTCAACTTCGTGATAAATAATATTTTCAACGTATTTGTTTAATCTGAATGGCACAGCATAACTGATAAAATGAACTTCGTGTCCTCGCAGTGCTAATTCTTTCCCTAATTCAGTGGCAACAGCACCGCTGCCACCGTATGTAGGATAACAAGTAATTCCGATTCGCATACTAACTTTCTTTAATTTTATTGACAAATATAATTCTAAGCTGTCTATTATCTTTTCAGAGATAGTTTTTCAAATTTAGTAAATTTACATTTCAATAAGTCATTTAATTATTTATGAAACTGTTAATAATTGGAAGTTCTGTTTTAGACAAAATAGTTCACGGCGATAAAATTTCAGAAGCTGCTGGCGGCATTTACCATTCAATCTCTAAAATCTTAATGCTTAGAGATAAAAACGATTTAATTGGATTATGCACTCAGACTGATAAAAAGACTTTTTATTTGTTTGATGCAGTTTATAACAATTGCGATAAAAAGTATTTTAATGAAGTAACTGAAATACCTCACGTCAAATTAGAAGAAGCGAATTCTGGATACAGAAATGAAACTTATTACAGCAAAGCAGAACCTCTAAATCTGATTGGAATTGATTTCAGTAATTATGATGGAATACTGATTAATATGATAACCGGATATGAATTGGAGCTGTCAGAATTATCTGAAATAAGAAAAAATACCAATGCTTTAATTTACTTTGACGTCCATACTCTTAGTAGAAAATCAGAGAAGGAAGGACTTAGAGAATTTTGTCTTATTCCACATTTTGAACTCTGGGCAGGTAATATAGACATAATTCAAGTAAATGAGTATGAAATGTTATCATTATTCAATAACAACAATGAAATTGAAGTCGCAAAAAAACTTTTTGCTGCTGGAGTTAAAATTTTTATTGTAACAAAAGGAGAAAAAGGTTCGGTTGTTTACTTTTCTGATAAAGGAGAAATATCTTTTTATTTTGTCAAAGCAAATGGAATAAAAAATGTTAGTACAATCGGATGTGGTGATTATTTTGGAGCTTCATTTTTTTATAATTATTTAAAGGTTAACAATGCAATTTTATCCCTTAATTTTGCAACAAAAGAAGTTGAAAATTCTTTATTAAAGAGGCTCAATGCAATTAAGTGATTTGATTAAAAGCAGAATACTTGTTTTTGGTTCAAACGGAATGCTCGGTCAGCGTTTGATTGAATATCTGTCTTCACAGAAAGTAGAGTTATTAGCCTCTTCTTTTGAGGATTTTTCATATAACAAAAACGTTGATTATAAACAATGTGATATTGCAGATAGAAATAAAACCAAAAAACTAATTTTTGAATTTTGCCCAGATTTTATAATCAATGCGGCGGCTTACACTAATGTTGATAAATCAGAAACTGAAAGAGAAACTGCCTGGAAAGTAAATGTTAAAGCTGTAGAGTATATGGCAGAATCAGCAAGAATTCTGGACTCTCATATTATTCAGATTTCTTCTGATTATATTTTTGATGGTGAAAACGGTCCCTATCTTGAAAATGCTTCTCCCAATCCAATTGGTTATTATGGCAGGACAAAATTAGCAAGTGAAAATGTATTGAAGCTATATGCTGTTAAAAATACGATTATAAGAACAAACGTGCTTTACGGTCCTACTCATTTTGGAAGACCAGATTTTGTAAAATGGGTGATTGATTCACTCAAAAACAAAAATCAAATTAGGATAGTTACTGACCAGATAAACAATCCTACTTTTATTGACGATTTAGTGAAGGCAATAGTCCGAATACTTGAAATAAGTAAAGAAGGAACTTTTAATATTGGAGGACAAGAGTTTTTATCACGCTTTGATTTTACATTGAGAATAGCCGACTATTTCAACTTAGATAAAAGTTTAATAATACCAATTCTTACAAAAGACCTAAATCAACCGGCGCGTCGTCCTCTTAAATCAGGACTAATTACTATTAAAGCTCAATCAGAACTTGGTTACAGACCTCACTCGATTGAAGAGACTTTCCAAATCATAAAAAAAGAATTTAATCTCTAACTCTATGCTTTATAAAAACTATGAAAAATTCATCTTCGACCTTGATGGAACAATCTATAAAGGAAATTTGATAATTGAAGGTGCTATTGAAACAATAAATAAAATTAAAGTTTCATCAAAGAAATTAATTTTTGTTTCCAATAAAACCACTGATTTACCTGAAGATTATTTTCAATTCTTGAAGTCAGCAGGAGCTCAGATTGACAGAGATGATATTATCACTTCAACGATGGTAATCGGCAAATATTTAACTGAAAATCTCAAAGGGAAAAAGTTCTATACAATTGGTGAAGAAAAGTTTACTAATTATTTATCGAATTGTGGATTATTTTATTCAGAAAACCCAGATCAGATTGACATTGTAATAATAACATTGGACAGAACTTTCAATTTTAACAAATTTGAAATAGCAGCTAAAGCTCTAGAAAAAAATGCAAGATTTTTTGCCGCAAATATTGATGATACTTGTCCTGTTGAAAATGATGAAATAACAGATGCAGGTTCTATAATATCAGCATTGGAAAAGAGAACCCATAGAAAACTTGAACTTCATTTTGGAAAACCTTCTGAATTTATGCAATCCTTTATCAAAGAAAAACTCGGTAACAATCTTGAAAAAACTTTATTAGTTGGTGATAGAATTTCAACAGATATAATGATGGCAAATCTTATGAGAATTGATTCGGTATTAGTAGAAACAGGGATAAAAAATTATGAAAATTCATTACCAAGTCTTAAACCCACTTATAAACTAGGTTCAGTTTATCAACTGATTAGTTAAATATTGATGACCTTAATAATATTTTTTAGATTTGGGTTAGAAATGAAAAAACTTTTAAGCCCCGGTAGCTCAGTAGGATAGAGCAGCAGTTTCCTAAACTGTTGGTCGGAGGTTCGACTCCTCTCCGGGGTACGAAAATATTATCCTAAACTTGGAGGATAAACTGAAAAATTATATTACATCATCCGCTGTTCTCTCTGAAGAGATAATCCAGAATCAAATTGAAAAAATTATCAAAGGTTCTAAGTTTATAGATTTAGTCCGCCCAGCTACTATTGGTGATGGAATTATCAGAATTGATGAATCTCAGGAAAAAATCCTTTTAGAACTTTTTGATTCAGCTCAATTAACAGGACGACTCAAAAAATTTGTGCCTGCCTCTGGTGCTGCTACAAGAATGTTCAGTAAGTTAATTTCTGCTATAGATAAATTTAGAAATCAAGATTTTAAAACAATTAAGCAGAAAGCTAATTCAGATAATGACGCTGATTATATTTTAACTTTGATTGAAAATCTAAACAAATTTGCTTTTTATGATGATTTAGTTAGCATTGTGTCAAATTCTAACTTAGAATTTGAAAAGTTAAGAGATTCTAATCCTACACGTTTACTAAATTTTATAGTTGATCCGGTAGGACTTGGTTATTCTGATAAACCGAAAGGATTAGTGAAATTCCACAAATACTTAAATGAAAATAGAACTGCATTTATAGAACATTTAATTGAATCTGCTCAATATCAACTGGATTTTAATAATTCAGTATCAATTCATTTTACTATTTCAGAGAATCATTTAACGCTTTTTGAGCAAGAGAAAGTTTTTATAAATCAGTATAATCAATTGAAACAGTTTTCTTTCGATATTTCTTTCTCTTATCAAGATAAAAGTACTGATTCAATTACTTTAAAAGAAAATAATGAAGTGTATCTTGATGAATTTGGTAAACCACTTTTTCGTCCTGCTGGGCATGGAGCTTTGTTAGAGAACTTAAATCAAATAAATGGAGATATAATTTTTATAAAAAACATTGATAATGTTTGTGTTGATAGACTTTTACCTTTTACTGTAAAATATAAAAAATTGCTTGCCGGATTATTGATTTTATTTCAGAAAAAGATTTATGAGTACTTAAGGGCATTAGAGAATAAAGAAGATG
>Ga0101944_10002872_pt1 | contig 26089 bp, 18 predicted proteins | sample DewCreD2012metaG_FD_75245 | JGI IMG/M metagenome (GOLD analysis project Ga0101944, IMG submission 75245) | Hot spring sediment bacterial and archeal communities from British Columbia, Canada, to study Microbial Dark Matter (Phase II) - Dewar... ... | reverse complement strand
GCTCGCGCCCCTGCCCTCCCGCCTGCAGGCGGGAGGGCAGGTCCCTCTACCCCTCCAGACCATTGCAGGCAAGAATAGAGGGAAATCCAGATACAAGACTTCAGGCATGTCGGAGAAACGAATCCCAATTTGCTCTTTTGAAACCTCTGCCGTCTTGCTCGTGTTGGCTATCTGATCACTTGAGGCCGGGTCGAAGCTTCGCTTCGGGATTTTAGCCGGCGCAAACAATATGGATTCAAGCATGCCCCCCCCGGGAGTGCCGTCCTGCCCTTCCACCGTGACAATCGGCTCAGCAGCCGCCTCGGCCCCAGAGGCTTCTTTCAGAGAACGCACCCGGCGGTTTGGGTGTGAGCAGTTCGGTGGCGGCGGTCTGGAGGGGCGATGGCAGGAGGGCCGACAGCACGAGGAAAGGACCGAGAAAGTGTTTCACGAAAGTCTCTGGATGTTCCAGGGCGCTGGACGCTCACACTGATTATGCTGTGCGGCAAATGGGCCGATACTGTGTCCTCCGATGGTCGGTGCGCCCCTGCTGGCTGCAATTGCGCGCTCCGCCGCGCCGCCGGGGCCGGGTCTGGAGCGACCTGATGGCAGGCGCCCGGGAGAAATCGTGCACCGGCAAGAGGGGGATGATGTGGTGGCGCGCATAGAATTCGTCCGGCGACTCGAAACCCGCCGGGGGCTGCCCCTTCGTTTCGAAGAACCGGGCGGCGAGTTCCGAGCCGGGGCAAAGCCAGCGATAGATTTCCCAGTTCTGCACGCCACTCCAGACGCAGTAGTGCGGCGGGTGGTCCATCGGTTCGGCGTGCAGCGTGGTTTCGCTGTAGCCGCCGCTGAACGGGATGATGGCGTCGCATTGGTGTTCGCAGAAGGTGCGGATGTCCGGGCCGAGCTTCTCGCGCAGCCAGCGCATCAGCTTCACGTCCTCAAAACTGTCGCCGAAGCTGTCGAGGTAGAAGAGCGTGCAGCCCTTCTGGATCATGTTGTCGAAGCGCCGCCACAGCATCTCGCGATGACCGCGGTCGTCCGGGTTGATGTGAATGATCTGGTCCTGTTTCCAGTCGCGCTTTACCGCCATGTCGCGCGGACGCGTGGTCACCCCGAGGCGCAACCCGGCAGCCTGAAAGCGCGGCATGAGGACGTTCGTCCACTGCGCTTCGACCTCCGGCGGCAGGATGTCGAAATCAGGCCGATACATGCAGCCGCGCGGATCGTCACCGCCCTGGCCCCAAACGATGACGCCCTGCCCGTCGTTGGTCTTGAGGACGGGAATGATCAGATCGCAGAATTTCGCAGCCCCATCCGCCGTATCGATGCGCCGGTGTCCGCCGTGAAAGCCGTAAGGATTCGACGGCGAAACGGCGCGCTGGCTGTGGTTCAGATAATCGGTGGCAATCCAGCGCGGATCACCCCGGTAACGCACCGCCCCGAACGTGTTCTGAAAATACTCGCGGTAGGGTTCGAGCAGGTGCTTCCAGTCGCGGTTCGTGCTGAGGCGCAGGCGCAGGTCGAACGTGCGCGCGCCGCGGGGCGGGATCGGGGCGGGCACGAAGTAAAGCAGTCGGCGCGACGGCAGCTTCTCGCGTTTACCCTGATTCCAATCGGTGTAGTCCCAAAGGATCAGCGTTCGTTCCAAGCCCGTCCGCCATGGCGAAATACCCACGCCAACGGTGTCGTCACAGGCGTAGCTGCCGCCAATTCTGGCATAGTGGCTCGGGTGACAAAGGCCAGGGCCATGCGCCTGGAAATAGCTGATGTGTTGCTCGTTCATCAACCCGTCAGGCGCCCGGCTGAAGGTAAACGTCAGCCCCGAAAACCCGACGACCGCGAGCGGGGCCTCGGCGTGATGGTTCTCAACCCGGGCGCTGACAATCACGTCCTCGCCGGCGAAGGAGTAGTCAAACGTGCAGAGCAGATCATCCCGGCGCTGTCGCACCACGGCGCGCGTCGGCGAGGTGACTTCCAGCGTCCGCTCCTGAAACTGCTTCGCCCGCACCGGCCCATTGCTGGCGCCACGCGAAAACCATGATTCGGCGTTGAACGCGCTCCATTCCCCCACTGCCAGCGGGCGACCCTGAAAAGTGATCCGCGAAAGTCCGTTGGTCGTGACTTCAAGCGTGATTCCGTGCTCGGTTCGATGGATGAAACTGGCCGGTGCTCCCGCCAGGAGCGCCGGAAAGCCGATGGCGCCGAGCCACCAAAGACCGCACAACATTCGCCGCACGACCCCGGACATGATTCTGGAGAAAGGTGATCTCCCGGTTCGACGACCACGCAGTCCCGCCAGGATCGAGCGGTGTCGGATGGGGCTGTGTTCGCTAATTGCACAATGGCATACACCGAGCGGCATGGCATTCATGGTGTCTGCAAACGGTAAAATCGCTGCCCGTTGGTAGCACGTCGCAGGGGCAGAATCCAGACCCCATTGCTCAAGACTCCATAGGCTACCAAGCGGTCGCAATGCAATGCGGTCAGGTTCGTAGCGCTGTAGAGCGCCAGAAGACTCGCGGCTAGCGGGCATCGGGAGAGTGAGGACGCCGCCCGCCACACCCGGCACCAGCGCAACGTTGGTGGACTCAACAGTGGTCCCGGTCCGTTCACAATATCAGCGTTTGGCCACGGATACTCCCTGCCCCTTGCGCTCCCGACGGAGCAGGTGGTTCAGATGCCCGCGCGCCCCCATGGCCAGCCGCTCCGCGATCTACCTCACCGTCGTCGTCTCTGCCCGCAGACGCGCTGCCACCCCGAACCCATTCGGCCTGTGGCGTCGGTTCAGTATTTTCTGCCGCCGTGCGGGTAAGGCATCGTCACGATGTGCTGCTCAAAGCGGGAGGGCGGTTGGCCAGGCAACCGGCGCGCGGTGTAAGTGAGGTCGTCGAAATAGATCACGAGGTATTTGCCGCCCCGCCGCACATTGAGCAGGCCAAAGCGATCAAACCTCGCCCCCGCCCGCCGCTGCTCCGGTGTCAGGTCGAAGCCGAAAGTTGCTTCGTCAAGGGTCACGGTCACCCGCCCGGCCGCGCCTGCCTTCGGGTCGTAAGTGAAGCGGAATTGTCGGCGGACACGGTCCGGGATGAAAATCGGACCATTGACCTGCTGGGCCAGTTCGCGCCGCGCCGAGGCAAATCCCGTGAGCCAATAGCCAATCCGCGTCGTGTCGGCCACCTGCACGCCCAGGGACTGGTTGAGCGGATGTCCGTTGGCTTCACCCGCTATGGGCGCGAGTTTTTCCTTCCGGTTGAAATAGGCCAGCATCATCTGCGCGTCCGGCGCGCCGTCCACGAAACACACCCGGCCGGAAAACTCGATGGGGTCTTCCAGGGTCAGTTCGCCGATGTCGTCGGCGTAGAAACCGTGATACGGGTCCTCCGGCTCCGTGCTCCAAAACCGGCCGCCGATCTCGCCCGGCGCCGCCCCCGCCCAGTGCGTTTCGCTGAAGCCGAAATTCTGGCGCTCGTGAAAATCGCGTTCGATGAAGGTGACCCGGTTTCCCCGGCCCTCCCAGTGCGGATCGCGGCGCAGGTCAATCGGCTCGCCATTGACCACCAGCTCACCGAGGTAGAATTCGCTCTGGCCGGAGTAGATCTGTTCGTTGTAAAGGCCAAACCGGTTGACGTTCGCCGGCTCGTCCGCGTGGCCCGGCAGCAGATAAAAAGTCGCGCGCTGGTCATCGAGCGTGAAGGTAATCCGCCCTTTCCAATGCTCGGGCGAGTCGGTCAGCGCCCAGTGCAATTCGCGCCCCTTGCGATTCCAGTTTTCGACCAGACCTTGTTCACTGGCGGCGACCAAGAGCTGGCGCAGGCGCTCGTGCGTGAGGCCGGGTTGGTCCGCTTGCGCCCGCCGCAGGATATGGCTTTCACTGCGCCAGCTCCGCTCCAACCAGGCCGGCATCTGCGCCTCTGGCCATCGCAAGCCGGGACGCGCCTCGGGCGTGTAGGTCAAAGCCCATTGGTGTCGTTGACCGTCCGGTTTCAGGAAGATGGGCGGTTCTTGCATCCCGCTTTTCCCCAAGCCTGTCTTGTAATCCACCTGGAGCGCGCCGCCATTCCACGGCATCAACCGCACGGCCAGCGACGACCACATCCGCCAGCCGGGCCGGTGCGCATCGAAAAAACCAAAATACGCCTCCCCATGCGAACCGGGCATGAGGGCAATCGTGCCGGATGCCGAGAGCGCGTTGGAAAAACTCAAGGGTTGGCCCAACGGCATCGCGTACCAGGCCGGCGTGGTGGAACGCCAGATCACGCCGCCAAGTTCGCCCGGCACACGGCTGGCGTGCGTGGTCGGACTCCAACCAAAATCCTGCCGCACCGTCGGGCATTCGCTGCACTCGACACGGTTGGTTACTCCTTCCCAGCCGGGATCGTCGCTGAAGTCCTGATGCACCTGCACGAGCTCGCCGGTCAGCGCGGCCAGCACCGGCCAAGCGATGCTGGCGAGGATGGCGGCCACGATGGGCAGGCTCAAACGGGCAGTGTTCATGTTGAGGCTCGGTCTCGGTCGTTCAAGCGAACGATAGCCAGAGACTACCCGACCCCGATGCCTGGTTCGAGACCAAAACTGTGCCGGGGAGTTCGAGAAGGCTGCCCGATTTTCTGTCTGCATAGGCCCGATGGCCGCCGTTGATCGCGCACGGATCGCCGTTTTGGGTCTGGCCAAGTCCGCCCCCTCCCGTTAGTTTCATATGCCAGACATGCCTGCCAGAATCCTTTGCCTGATTGCGCTCATTCCGGCGCTGGGCTGCGCCGCCGACGGCCGCCCGATTCGTCAACCGTGGCCCATGCATCACGTCTGCCGCGACTTCCTCATCGCCAACAGCCTCAACGCCGCGGATGTGGACGGCGACGGCCACGACGATTACTCGGTCATGGATGAACGCCGCGGCCTCCTGACCATTATCTTCCATCCTGGCAAGAACGGTGACGTCCGCAAAGACTGGCCGCGCGTCATTCTCGGCACCACCGGCAATCCCGAATACGCCTGCCTCGGCGACCTGGACGGCGATGGCGCGCCGGATTTCGTTGCCGTGGAAGGCGACGATCTCAGCGCGGGTCTGCCGACCGGCGTGCGCGTCTTCTGGAGTCCGGGCAAGGCCAAAGCGCGCGACGCGGCGGCCTGGCAGAACGCCGGCCGCATTCCTGGCACCGAGAACGCCCAGTATCTTTACGCCGAGTGCCACGACGTGGACGGCGACGGGGCGCTGGACATCGTGGTGGGCGGTCGCCGCCACTCGGTTACCAAGAAGTATGCGGGCGTACGATGGCTGCGCGCGCCTGCCAACGCCAAAGACCGCCGCGACCTGACCCGGTGGACCACGCATTTCATTGATCCGGACGCGTTGAGCGGCCACGGCTTCGTGTTTGCCGATCTGAACGGCGACGGCCAGCCCGATCTGGTGGACGCCAATGCCGATTGGGACACGTCGCTCTTTGATCAGGAGTTGGTCTGGTATGAAAACCCCGGCGCCGGCCAACCCGCTCAACTTCAGCCCTGGCCGCGCCGTGTCATCTGGAAGTCCACCGAGTTCTACGCCAAACCGCAGACGGCCATCGGCGATTACGACGGGGACGGCCTGCCCGACATTGCCACCCAAACCCGCAACTTCGTTCACTTCTTCCGTGGCCGCGGCCGCGCGCCCATGGCATGGCAGCACATTCGCGCGACCAAGCCGGACTTCATCCAGTGGCTGGGCCGACCGGTGAAATTCGCCGACCTCAACGCCGATGGCCGGCTCGACCTGATGGGCGCGCTGATTCATCACGACGGCGAATTGCCCAGGAGCAAAGCCGCTGTGTTCTGGCTGGAGAACAACGGCCGTTCGCCGGATACCTGGCCGGTCCATCCCCTCAAGTGGTCCGACGGGGCCAACACCCGCGACCAGTGGATCGGCGAGAAATGGGACCACCTGCTCGCCGTGGACGTTGACGGCGATGGCGACCTGGACATCCTCGGCAACGTCGAGGAACACTATCATCGCGGGCCGGACGGCCAGGACGTGTCGTGGTTCAGCGTGGTCTGGTTCGAGAATCCCCTGAAATGAACGCATTTGGCCCTGTCCTACGGGCGCATCTGGGCGGAACCACCACGCACCCGTAGCGCAAGCTTCCAGCTTGCCGCCCTCGCCGGAGCGCAGGACAGCTACCTTCGGAGGTCGGGAAACTGCAGGGTCAGCGCATTTCTCGCGTGCTCAGTCCACAAACTCGAATGCGAACAGCCTGGCCTGCTTCATCTGCACGCGCAGCATGATGGGCTTGCCGCTGTGGCGGATGATGCCCTCGCCCTTCCAAGTCGTGCGGTGGGCCAGCGAGTTGCCGATGATGCGGTCGCTATCGGCAAACGTGCGCCCGTGCAAGTCTTCGCGGCTGCCCCAGGTCCGCACGGCGACCTTGAAATAACCGCTGGGCGCGACGTCCGCGTTCGCGCGCAGCCGCTCTGCCGGCCGCACCGACATACTCCGTGGCGAACTCACCTTCGCCGTTCGCCTGCAACGCCACCAGCTGCCCCTTCGGCCAGGTGGCCAGCCCGCTGACACCGGGCACGCCGGGAAACAGCCCCTGGCGCTGCGCCAGGTCGCGGCCCGGATACTTGTGCGGAATCGGGTTGCCACTGTAGCCAATGGCCCACTTGTCGCCCGGATACTCGAGTAGGTTACCGCTGCAGGTCACAAACGCGCCGTCCGGTTCGCCCCATTTGCCTGGCGACACCACCGGGCTCCTGGCACGCCTACCCGCGTTCAGCCGTCCGCGCTCGAGAGCAGCCAAACTGCGCCGCCGTCGTTGTCCAGTTCCCATACCTGCGGGAACATCACGTGATTGTCCGGCGCGCCGGGCAAGGTGGCGTTTCGGTTCGTGTAGAGAACGTGACTCGCTGCCACATCCGCAGCCGTGCTGAGGATAATCTCGGGCGGGCTGGAATGCCGGAAGTCCTTGCTTACCGCCCGGTCCGTCAGCGCCACCGGCTCGCCGAAGTATCTCGGTCTGCCCGGACCGCGCGCGCAGGCGGCGCACACAACCAGTACGCGGCCCGCAAACGGCCAGTGTGATTGCTGGTTTACGGTTTCCGACCGACCGGCTCGACGTGGGTGAGTTTCAGCACGACCGCGTTGGGCCAGTCATAGTCGTTGTAAACCCGCTTTGTGCGCATGGCGGAGACGTGCAGGCCCTGGGGCGTGTTGCGCCAGACCGGCTGCGGGTTCACGTCCGGGCGGTATTCGAGTTCCCGACCGGATTCGCCGAGGACGCTGACCTCGGTGCGGTCGGTCGCCCGGAGGCTGGTGAACACAAATTCCCGGCGCACGCCCCAGGGCCAGGGGACGCCGGTCACGATGGCATACACGGCCGACCCGTCCTTGGCCTGCGTGAACCACACCGCCGTGTCGCGGTTGACCTGCTCCTCATGGGTCACAATCCAAGGGCGCGTGCCGTGGATGGCCTCGCAGTTGATGAACATCCAGGCAGCGATCTCTCGGAGCAGGCGCTCCTGTTCAAGCGGGATCGTGCCGTCCGGGGTCGGGCCGATGTTCAAGAGCAGGTTGCCGCCCTTGGCGCGGGTTTCGATCAGCATCTCGAGCAGTTGCCTGCCCGTGCGGTAGCGTTCGTTGGTCGGTTTGTAGTGCCATTGCGTGCCCATCGGAAAACAGGCTTCCCACGCCCCGGTCAGCGGTTGGCCGGGCAGGCGTTCTTCGGGCGTGGTCATCTCGCCGCGAGTGATGACGATGTCCGGCTGGAGTTGCCAGGCCAGTTCCTTCAAGCCGGTCGGTTCGCCGTCGAGGAACAGCAAATCAACCGGTCCGTATTGCGTGAGCAGCTCGCGCAACTGCGCCTGGTTGTGCTGCATGAGGGCGGCATTGTTGGTGGGATTGGCGTGGGGCGCGTCGCGGCTGATGGCCCGGCCCTGCCGATGCAGAAAGTGAAAGTCATCCGGCGAGAAATAGAATCCCACCGCCAGTCCCTCCTTGCGAAAGGCGTCCACCAGTTGGCGCGTGAGGTCGCGGCCATAGGGCGTGTGGGAGATGGCGAAGTCCGTGGTTTTCGTCTCGAACATGCAGAAGCCGCTGTGGTGTTTGGTGGTGAAGACGAAATAGTTCATGCCCGCGAGTTTCGCGAGTCGCGCCCAGCGCTCCGGCTTGAAATCCTGCGGATCGAAGGTCCGGCCCAGTTGAAAGAACCGCTCCGTGTAGTCTTCCGATGCGCCCACCAGCGAGTGGCTGATGACGACGCCCAGTTGCGAATCCACGCTCCAATGAATGAACAGGCCAAAACCCAGATCGCGAAACCATTCGACCCGCTCGGGGCGATTGGCGGCGAGGGTGGAAATCGTGAGGCCAAACGTCAGCGTGCAAGCGAGCGTGGCGGAGAAAACGCGGAAGGACGGCATTCGTTTCATGGGTTTGCCCCGGTTTGCAGCGCTTCCACATACACCGCATACACCCGTGCGTCCTCGAGACGCAGGCCATCGAAGTTCACCCGGATGCGGATGGGGCGCTCGGACTTGACCACATCGCCGCTCTTCCAGCGCACGGGCAGGCGGAACGCGGAATCGTCCTGAAAGGGCAGGCACTCGGCGGCAGTGTGGCCGGGCAACGGTCGGAAGCGTTCGTCGAGGACCTCCATGACCAGTCGGGCGTGCTCGGAAAGATGGCTGGCGTTCAGAAACACCTTTGCGCCGGTGGCGGGCAGACGGATGGGTGCGCTGATGAAGTGAGGTTTGACTTCGTCCACCCAGGTTTGGCCTTCGATGGGCGCGCGGGTGGCGTGGAAGTACCCCAGCCGGTCGCGCCGCCACCATGCCGCGCGAATGCCGGTGCTTCCGCCCGAACCCCAAATCGAATACCACGTCACGGTCTTGTCGCCGAGATTCACGACGCCCTGGCCCTGCGCCAGCCGGGGCGGGTCGCCTGCGGGGCTGACCGTGCGCCAGCCTTCCTCGCGCGACTCGATGATGCGGAAGTCGGGAATCGGCTCGTGATAATGCAAGCCGTCGGCGCTCACCAGCAGGCCGATGTCCATGCGCAGGTCCCGGCGGTCGTCCGAGTGCAACGGCGCATTCCACTGACCGTAGAATCCGAGGATGACGTTACCCCGATCCCACAGGCCCGCGCCCAGATGGACCTGCGGACCGACCTGGTAGTTCAGATGCACGGGCCGTGGCGGCACGTCGTCCCGGCGGAAGCCCAGCGCGCCCGCGTCCGTCCAATGCTCGAAGTCGTAGGACACCAGCGTGAGCAGCACGCGTTTCTGGAAGGCTCGGTCCAGACCGGCGTTCTGGCCGTTCACGTAATAACAGCCGTCACGCTTGACCAGGCCCGTGTTTTCGATGCGGACGTGCGTCACGGGGTTGCGCGGCGAGGGCTTCCAACGCAGGCCGTCGGCGCTGAACGCGACGCAGCCCTGGTTCTGGCTGCGCTCGGACTCAACCTCGCAGAACATCTTGAATCGCCGCGCGGGGTCGGGATCGTCCGGCTCGTAGAGCACATTGCAGGACATCACGCGTCCGCCGAAATCCAGGTCCACGAGATTGTTGCTGGTTGACCCGGCGTAGTTGACCAAGCCGAGGGCGGGTTTCTCCCAGCGGAAACCGTCCCGGCTGGTCGCGTAGCAGACGCGGAGCGGGCCGTGCTCCGGTTTGCCGCGGCCGAGATACCACATGCGCAACTCGCCGCCGACCTGCAGCACCGTGCCGTAGTAACTCATGGACTCGCTGTCGGGCGCGTTCGGCCCGCCCGGCTTGAGGACGGGATTCGCGGCGTCGCGCTGGGCGGAGATGAGTTCAAGCTGCAGCCCGTGGCGGAAGGGCATGCTGTAACTGTCGAACGGAAAAAGCACCGCCTGCCGAACGGCGGTGGCCTGTTCACGGGTCAGGTCAATCTCGTACGCGCCGGCCCTCGCGGCCGAGGTTGCAGCGGCTGCCAGCACCAAGAGCAGCAGGCACAGCCGACACAGCGCATGGGTAGCCGGCTTGAAGGTCAACCGCAGCCACCGCAGAGACCAGAACTTCGCTCTCATAGCGCGCACACCTTCCTCTTCACGGCTGCTTCAGCAGGTTTTTGAACCAGGCCACGCTGGAGCACGGCACGATTTTACGATCCGAACCGCGGCGAAAATGGTCCGCTACATCATCAAAAATGTCCAGAGCGCGGTCATCGGGAAGGCCAGGGCGAACGTATCTTGTCGGAACCCCGTGGCCGCAGAATGGAAGTCCGCCGTCTGCCTGCCGCGCCCCGCTTGGTGCGGGCAGGTGTCGCGCATTGCCAATCCGCAGGCGAACGAAGAAGTCCGCAGCCGGCCGACTGCCGGTCGGCGATTGGTCGGTCGCGCCCGGTCCTGAATTCAATTCGATAGACCTTGCCGAGGCGGCCCGGTTGTCCAAGAAACTCCTTTTGCCATCAGGGTTTTTGGGCCAAGCTGGGTTGGCTGGCGCGGCTGGGCCGGTGGGCCGACGGCAACCGGCCGAGGTCCGGAATGATCCTGCCGGAGCCAACCAGGGCCGGCGCATTGGTAGCCTCCGGACGGGCTTGCGCAGGCCGGCGTACCATCGCCGCGAATTGGGATCCTGCCGTGATGAGCTACGAACAACTGCAAACAACGTTGAGAAGCGCGCCAAAGACCTGGCTGGTCAGTGGCGTGGCCGGGTTCATTGGTTCGAATCTGCTGGAAACCCTGCTGCGACTGGACCAGCGCGTCGTGGGCGTGGACAATTTCGACACGGGCAAACGCGACAACCTGGAGCAGGTGCGCGCCCTGGTGACGCCTGCCCAGTGGGCGCGCTTCCGACTTATCGAGGGAGACATTGCGGACCTGGCGGTTTGCCAGGCCGCGTGCGACGGGGTGGACTTGGTACTGCATCAGGCGGCGTTGGGCAGTGTGCCGCGATCGTTGGCCGAGCCGCTGGCCAGCCACCGCGCCAACGTCACTGGATTTCTCAACCTGCTCCACGCCGCCCACCAGGCCGGGGTCCGCCGTTTCGTCTATGCTTCCAGCAGCGCCGTCTATGGCGACGAGCCGGCCCTGCCCAAAGTGGAAGCGCGCATCGGCCACCCGCTCTCGCCCTACGCAGCCATGAAGCGGATGGACGAGGTGTATGCTGACACCTGGGCGCGCGCCTACGGCATCCAGTGCATCGGCCTGCGCTATTTCAACGTGTTCGGCCCGCGGCAGGACCCGGACGGGGCCTATGCGGCGGTGATTCCCAAATGGATTGCGGCGCTGTTACGCGGGGAGGCGGCGCAGATCAACGGCGACGGTGAGACGAGCCGTGACTTTTGTTACGTGGCCAACGTGGTTCAAGCCAACCTGCTGGCTGCCACCACAACCAATCCCGCCGCCGTCAACCAGGTGTACAACATCGCCGTCGGCGAGCGTACGACGCTGAACGGACTGTTGGGCTTGCTGCAGGCCGGCCTGCGCAGACGCAATCCCGCACTGCCGATGCGGCCGCCGGTCTACCAGGATTTCCGCCCCGGCGACGTCCGCCACTCCCATGCGGACATCAGCAAGGCCCGGCGTCTGCTGGGCTACGCACCCACGCACCGTATTGCTGACGGCTTGGAAGTGGCTTTCGATTGGTATTGCCAACACGCCACGTGACCCGGGCGGTTTGCTGGCGATGCCCGGCTGCGCCAGCCGAAGGCCAACGAGCCGCGCGGGCTGCGCCCCGGTGAACGCCCCGATTGTCCGGGGGAGGCGGCTACTTCTTGCGCAACCGGGGCGGTGCCGGCCCGCGGGGAGATGCGGGCACGGGCATGCGCAAGCCCGGCGGTGGTGACGGCGGGGGCGCCGCCTGCCCGCTACCCGCGGGCGGCTTGGGCCAGTGCTTGTCGGCGAACTCGACGACTTTTTCGGTCAGTTTGACCACGGTTGGCGACGGCCCGGCGGCCTGTTGATCAGCGGGCGGTTTGATCTCCATCTCGGCCAGCTTCTGGGACAACCAGTCGGCGGCCTGCGTGGCTGCCTCGCCAATTTGGGTTTCCGGGAACTTGATCTCGCCGATCTGGAAATCGGCCAGGGTCTTGAGCTTGTCCACCGTCTGGCTGGAGGATCGGACCACTTCGTTGACCTGCTCGGCCATTGTTCCCCAGGTCTCGTACCCGTGGACCAGCCACTCCAACTGGCCGGTCTGGATGTCCACCAACAGCCCGTGGACGGGCACCCTGGGCCCAATCAGCGGGCTGTGGCGGATCAGCTCGCAAGCCCGGTGGACGTTTTGTCGCTCGCTGGCAAACAGGCCGAAGAACTCGCTGAGGTTGTCCGGCAGGCCGAGCCGTTCGACGCCCAGGTCTTTGAGTCGCTCCAACAAGCTGACCATCGGGGTCTTGCACACAGCGCAGTCGGTGTGGCCGATGACGGCGATTTCGCGGGCACCCTTGATCGCGCAAGCCAGCGCCAGCGACCGCATTGTGCTGGACAGCGGGCCGGTGATGACGTTGCCGGCGTTGCGCAGCCAAATGAATTGTTCCTCCGGGATGCCCAGCACCTCCGGGATGAGCGGGTTTAGCCGCGGGTCCACGCACGTGAGCGCCGCCACCGGCAGCGCGTCGGCATGCTCCAGAGGACGCAGGCCCGCGGTCGGGTCTCCGGCCAGGGCGCGATGGTTGGCTTCCAAAATGGCTTCAAATAGGCGCATGGCTTGGTTGGTGGCTGTTTGGTTGTGGGTCTGCTCTCGGGCGAACCATACCATCCCGGCCGGCCGGGCCGTCAACCCATTTTGGTCCGACGTTCCGTTTGAGCAAGCCCCATGAACGGGGGAACGCCGGTCGGGCGGACAGGGCGTTCCGTTTGCCAGCCTCGGGCGCGGCTGGTAGCCTTGGCTTCGCATGGTTCGGTTGGTTTTGTTCGACGTGGACGGGACGCTTATCCGCACCCGGGGAGCGGGAGTGGAGGCGTTTGCGCGCACCTTTGCCGCCGAGTTCGGTATTCGGGACGGCGTCAAGGGCGTGCAATTCGCGGGCCGCACGGACCGCAGCCTGGTCCGAGAGGTGTTTGTGCGGCACGACGTGCCGGCCACGGAAGCCAACTTCCTGCGCTTCTTTGGGCGCTACGTGGTCGAGTTGGAGGACCTGCTGCACGGCAACGGCGGCCACGTCATCCCCGGTGTGTGGGAGTTCCTCCGGGCACTGCAAGCGCTGGCCCGGCCGCCGGTGCTGGGACTGTTGACCGGCAACATACGCCTGGGCGCGGAACTCAAACTGCGCCGATTCGGCCTGTGGGAATGGTTCCGGGTTGGAGGCTTCGGAGACGACCACGAAGACCGAAGCCAGATTGCCGCCGTGGCGCGGGATCGGGCCAGCCGGATGTTGGGCGACGTCCTGCGGGGCGACCAGATTGTCGTGGTGGGCGACACACCCCACGACGTGCGGTGCGGGCGTGCCATTGGCGCGCGGGTGCTGGCGGTGGCCACGGGCGGGTGTCCGGCGGCGGACCTGCGCCCGCTCCAGCCCGACTGGCTGGTCGAGGGCCTTGGTCAGGTATCTGCGGCAGAGGTCTGCTCCGCCACGCTGAGTTGAGCGGTCCGTCGCAGCCGGGTTGGGCCGCCGGCTGTGGGGATTGAGGCGCTTGGACTGCTCCGGCTCAGATGTTCGGGGCGGTCATGGCCAGCCGGATGTAATCCACGTCATTGGGGTCCCACGGCTGGCTGTGAACAGGGTTGGCCCCAGGCGACGGCCGCTGCGTGCGGGTGTCGTCGGCGGAAAACTGCGCATTCAAGTCCCGCAGGCGCGCGCCCTTCCACTTGACCGACTCGGCGTGGCCGTCAAAGAAGGAGAAACTGCAGGCGCTGTTGTGACGGTTGGACGGGAGGTTCCACACCAGGCCGACGCCCAGGCGCTGGAAGCCGATGGCGCCATTGTCAATGCTGATCTGGTTTTCCTCGATGAACACGGACGTCTCGGCGGGGTTGCGCACGGAGGTTTGTTTCTTGGCGATTTGGTGGGCGATGCTCGGGTTGCTGTCACCCAGGTTGCTGTTGAGCCAGACCGACACGGCGTAACTGCGGTTGTGCGGCACGCGGGCGGCGTCGCCCCAGCCCAGTCCCCGCACAAACGCCCGGCTGGCCGGGCAGCGGTAGATGCCCAGCGAGGAGTTGTAGGGGAACAGGACGCCCTGTTTGGGATGGTCCTCGTAACCCGTGACGTAGTCCTGCACATTGCCCTTGATCCAGGCCTTGGCTCCGGGGCTGGCCACGCCCGAGACCGAGTTGTCCATGAGGGTGTTGCCGTTGTCCAGCGAATACAGCTCGTAGGCGGCCTGCAGTTGCTTGGCGTTGCTGAGGCAGCTCAGGGTGTGCGCGCGGGCCTTGGCCTTGCTCAGGGCGGGCAGCAGCATCCCGGCGAGAATGGCAATAATGGCGATAACAACCAGCAGCTCGATCAGCGTAAAGCCTGCAGCGGGGCGGCCGGGCCGGGGGCGGGCCGTCCTGACCCAAACGTCAGCAAGCAGGACTTGGTTCATCCGGGCTATCGTTAGGCCATGGCCGCGGTCCGTGGCAAGGCGGGATTGGCTGACGCAAACGCGTCATGGACGGCGCCGCGCCCGGCTTCTACGGTGGGCGCTGAACCAGCGACAACAAGCGAGCAACTGATGAAAAGACCTTCCAACTCCTCGTTCACGGGGCGTCAGCCGGGACGCCTGACCGCATGTTTCGTCGGGGCACTTGCCCTGGCCCTGCTGCTCGGGCGCGGGCAGCCGGCCCACGCCCAGTCCTACGCGCTTAGCAACCTGTGGAGCGTTGCCCCGGGCGACCCGCTGCATCCGTTCATGGACAGCTCGAACCTGACGCGGGGACTGGCCTACAACCCGGTGACCGGCCACGTGTTGATCGTGAGCCGCACCACCGCCCCGGCCATCCACATCCTGGACGGTGCCACGGGCGAGTTGCTCGGGACGCTGCCCTACGACTCCGGCGTCATCACCGGCGGCACGTTTCCGGTCAACATGGTCGGGGTGACCGCCGATGGGGTGATTTACGTGGGCAACCTGACCACGGATGCCGCCGACGGGACCAAGCCCTTTAAGCTGTACCGCTGGGCCGACGAGGCGGCGATGCCGGAGTTGGTGTACGTGGGCGACCCGTCCGAGGGCGACAGCGTGGCCAATAACCGGCGATTTGGCGACTCGCTGGCGGTGCGGGGCACGGGCACGGGCACGCAGATCCTGCTGGGCACGTTGGACAAGAACGTGGCCCTGTTGACCACCAGTGACGGAACGAATTTCATCGCGACAAAAATCCGAACCGACGCCGCGGCCGGCGACACCCGCTGGGGACTGGCCTGGGGTAACGGCGACACCTATTGGGCCAAACAGGCCAGCGGCAATCTCAAGAAATTCGGGCTGAACATCGGGGCCGGCACTGCCTCTCTGGTGACCACCGTGACGGGGATCACAGGCGGGCCGCTGGCGTTTGACCCGGCGCGAAACCTCTTGGCTGTCGTGGAAGCCGGCACCACAACCTCCTCGGGCCACAAGCTGCGGCTGTACGACATCACCGACCCGGCGGCACCGATTCAACAGGACGCCACGCAGAATTTCCCCGCCGCCAATGCCAATGGCAACGCCACCGGCGCCGCCGCCTTGCACGATGGCAAGTTGTTCGCCCTGGAGTCCAACAACGGCATCCTGGCCTACGCCCTCTACGAGGTGTATTTGCCGCCCTCGATTACCACGCAACCGGCCAGCGTCACCGTGTGGGAAGGCGCAGCCACTTACACATTCACCGTCGGCGTCGGCGGCACCAAGCCGTTCACCTACCAATGGCGGTTCAACGGTCAGGATATTCCCGGCGCCACGTCGCTGTCGCTCACCGTCTCGAACATCACGCGCGCCAGCCAGGGCGGTTACAGCTTTTTGGTCAGCAACGCCGCCGGGAGCGCCACCAGCGCCACGGCCACGTTGACCGTCACCCCTGGCAATGCCTCGCCCCGGGTCGAACCCATCTGGAGCCTGCCGCCCGGCAGTCGGCCCTACCTGACGACCGGTTACAAGGAATACGGCGTAGCCATCAACCCCGCTACCTCCAACGTGATTGTGGTTACCCGGCTCAATCCCACCAACATGATCGCCGTGCTGGACCTGCAGACCGGCGAACACAAACACTACATCGACTACACCGGGCTGCCGTTGGCCGGCGCGACGCCCATGAACAAGGTCACCGTGGCTGAAGACGGTGTGCTCTACATCTGCAACTTCACCGGGGATACGGCCTCGACGCCGTTCACGATTCTGGGCTTTTCGGATGACAACCCCGTGCCCGCGCAAACCGGCGTGTTGTTCTCGGGCGACCCGGGCAACGGCCAAACCGCCTCATCCGTTGGCTGGGGCGCCAACATCGCCGCGCGCGGCCGCGGTCCGGATACCGAAATCCTGGTCGGCGCGGGCAAATGGAGTGCCACGCCGCTGGACGTGCGCACGGTGGCCATCCTGCGGCCCGATCCCCTCTCGGGCATCCTGTCCTCGACCCCCATCACCATCCCGGATGCCCCCGACAACGCGTTCCGCTTCGGCCTGGCTTGGGGACCGGGCACAAACACCTTCTGGGTCAAGGCCGTGGGCAGTTTGATGCTGGTGGAGTTTGACCTGGCCACCGGCACGGGGTTCGTCAGGAAAACCTATCCCACCTCCGGCGCGCGCAGTGTGCCGGCCTCCGTCACGGGCATCCGCTACGATCCGGTGTCCGGCCTGCTGGCCGGGTTGCAGAACGGCAGCCCGCCCACACCAGTCAGCGTGCCGCTGTACGATGTGCGGGACGAGGACGCCGGCCCGCTATGGGTGGACCAGGAACTGTTCAGCACTTACAACGCGGACATCGAGTTTCAGGGCAACGTGGACTTCGGCGCCGGCCACCTGGTGGCCTTGGGCGTCAACAATGGCCTGATCGCCTGCCGGGTCAGCACCAACCTCGCCAACCTGCCGCTCATCCTGAGCCACCCGGCCGGCGGCGTTTGGTACCGCGGCACAAGCCCCACCGTGAGTGTCGTGGCCGACGCCAATGAGCCTTTGACTTACCAGTGGTTCTTCAACGGCGTGGCAATCGGGCAGGCCACCAACGCCACGCTCCTGCTGGCCAACGTCCAGACCAACCAGGCCGGCGAGTACACCGTCCGCGTCGCCGGTAGTGGCGGCTGGCGCGACAGTTGGCCCGCCACCCTCACCATCATCGAGCCGTTTACCACGGATCAAGCTACCCACCTCTGGTCCCTGCCGCCAGGCAGCCGGCCCTACCTGACCACCAACTACCAGCAATACGGCATGGCCTTCAACCCGGTCACCTCCAACCTGCTGGTGGCCAGCTACGATCCCAACACCACCATCGCCACGATCGCCGTGCTGGACGCGCTCACCGGCGCGGAGAAACACTTCTTGGACGTCAGCACCGTTTACGGCGGCAACCGCTGGCTCCACAAAATCGGCGTGGCCGACGACGGCGTCGTCTATGCCGCCAACCGCACCACTGCGGCGGCGACCGTCCCGCTAACGGTTTACCGCTGGGCCGATGACGCCCCCACCACGGTGGCCACCGTGGCCTTCAACGGCGACCCGTTCCCAACCCTCAACCCCGACAAACTGGCCGGCTGGACCATGGATGTGCGCGGCGCGGGCACCAACACCGAAATCCTGCTCAGCACCGATGCCACAAACGTGCTGGCCATCCTCAAGACAGCCGACGGCCTGACCTTCACGCCCAACGAAATCCTGGTCGCCGGCGCGCCGCCCCGGTTCGCCCGACTGGGCATCTGTTTTGGTGCGGGCAATACTTTCTGGGCCAAGTCCTGGCGTGACGACGGCGGAAAGCTCTACCTGGTCCAATACGACCTGGCCGCAGGCACGGGCACGATCCTGCGCACCTACGACACCAACCAGATCGCCAGCACAATCACCACGCTGGCTTCCAACGACCACCTCAAATTCCTGGCCGGGGCCGCCCGCGACGACCAGAAGAACGTCCAAATCTACAACGTGGCTGACCTGGAAGCCGGCCCGCAGCTCCGCGACCAGGAGTTCTTCCCCACTTACAACCCGAGCATCGAAGCCAACGGCGCGTTGGACTTCGGCGGAGACAACTACCTGTTCGCCCTCAACGAGAACAACGGCATCATCGCCCTGCGCATCAACCGCGACTACGTCCCGCCCGGCGGCTCGTTCCGAATCATCCGGGTCACTGCCGCCGCCGGGGCCGTCACCTTGCAGTGGGAGGCGCGCAGCGGCGCCAAATACCAGGTCCAGTACGCCGACTCGCTCACCGGCAACTGGCAGAACCTGGGCGATGAATTGACCGCCACTGGCGACACGGCCACGTTCGTGGATCACGCGCCCGGCGCGGTGCGCTTCTACCGCATCCAGGCCAAGTAAGCCCAACGGTGTGCGCCCCGCCCGGGCACGCCGCCGGTGGCGGGGGCGCTGCGCCCGTTCAAGCGGGCACGGGGGACAGCCAGGGCTTGGTTTCCGAGCAAGCACACCCGGCCTGCCTGTCGCGGGCCGCGCGGCACCGGTTGCAGATCAGCCGGGCCGCGGCCCGGCCTTATCGGCTGGCAACCCGGTTCACTACCGACCAGCCGGAGGGAGACTGCGCTGGCCAGCCCCCGTGTGAGCGGCCAAGACGAGCCGAAGACCTTCCAATGTCAAATCCGGCCGAACAGCCTGAATCTCGGGCAGCTTGGCGGCCATCAAACGGGCGTAACCACCCGTGGCCACCACCGGCAGCCGGCGCACGCCCAATTCCTGTTTCAGCCCGCGCAGCACTTCACGAATCAATCCTCGATAGCCGTACACCGCCCCGGCCAACATCGCCTCTTCCGTGCTGCGGCCGATGACGCGGCGACACTCGCGAATCCGCACGCGCGGCAACAGTGCCGTGTGCTCATGCAAATAATCCGTCATGGCCGCCAGCCCGGGCGCGATCACGCCGCCGATGTAACACCCGCGCCGGTCCACCACATCGAAGGTCACTGCCGTGCCGAAGTCCAGGATCACCACCGGCGCGCCGAACCAGTGCCGTGCCGCCACGGCGTTGGCCAACCGATCCGCCCCGATCGTTCGGGGACGTGGGTAGTCAATGCCCAGCCCCGTCACCGTCCGGCAGTTCAATTCCAAACACCGCCGTTCCCACACGGCGCTCACGGCTTGTTGAACGTGCGGCGTGGCCCTTGGCACGACGCTGCACAAAGCCGCCCCGCTTACCGGCACGCGCCCCACCCAGCGCCGCAGCCGGACCTGCGCCCGGCCCGTAAACCAATCGGCAGTCAACAGGTCCGCCTGCCGAACCACATGCCGGTCGTTGGCCAGTCCCAAGTGCGTGTGGGTGTTCCCAATGTCCAGCAGCAAGGTCATCGAAGTGCCTTTGGTGTGTTCCTAGACCGGGCGGTGCATCCCGTCCCCGCTCGCTGCCCCGGACATCGCACACGGGACGAACCGTCGGCCCGCGGGTCGCGGCCGGGTTGCGAGCTTCTTGCACCAGGTTTCACCCCCTGAAAACCTGATGCACGGCCCGAGTCGCCCTGAATGTCCGCGAGTGGACCTTGCAAACGGGAGCGCCGCCCTCCGCTTCTGAAAGCCGCCCCGGGGCAAGTGCACGCGGCCCGCGCTTGCTGAGAGGGGCGCCAGTCGGGGCATCGCAATGGAGGCATTCCGTAGCGTTCGGGGACTCCTGCGTTCATCGTTCTAGCGTCACGTCCCCCCCGATGACGCGTTCCAAATGGCCGTGTTCGGTTCGCAACAACAGGGCGCCCTGTTCATCAAGCGCCTCCGCGCGTCCGCTGACGGTGCGGTGGCCGACCTGAATGGTAACCCGCCGCCCGAGAGTCGAGCAGTGCTGCGCCCACTCCTCGGCCAGCTCGGCAAATCGCCCGTCGCGCAGCCGCGCGTAATCGGCGTCCAGCTCGCGCAAGATGGCCGTCGCCAGGGTCGGACGGCAGACCGCCCGGCCCAACTCGGCCTTCAGCGACGTGGCGACGCCGGCCAACTCGGACGGGAAATCGCCCGGGTTCAGGTTAACGTCCACGCCGATGCCCAGAATGACGTGGCGGACGCGGTCCAGTTCGGCGCTCAACTCGGTGAGGATGCCGGCCACTTTGCGGCCGCGGATGGCCAGGTCGTTGGGCCACTTGATTTCCAGTGCCAAGCCGACCTGGCCGCAAATGGCGCGGCGCAGGGCCGTTGCGGCCAAAATGGTCAGTTGGGTGGTTTCAGTGGGATGCAGCTTTGGACGCAACAGCACGGAAAACCAAAGCCCTTTGCCCGCTGGTGACGCCCACCGGCGTCCCAGCCGCCCGCGCCCCTGCGTCTGGGCCTCCGCAAACACCACGACGCCCTCTGGCACCCCGTCCCGCGCCAGTTTCTCGGCCACGTCGTTGGTCGAGGTGGTTGTCTTGAACACACGGATGTCCCGCCCGACGACCCGGGTCCGGCCCAGGCGTGCCAGCAAATCATCGGCGTGCAGCAGGTCGGGCGCGTGCCGCAGGCGGTAGCCCACATGAGGGCGGGCTTCGATCTCGTAACCCAGTCGGCGCAGCTCCTCGATGCGTGCCCAGATGGCCGCGCGGGTCAAGCCGAGGCGTTGGGACAATTCCGCGCCGGAGACCGCGCCGTCGCCGGCCTCCCACAGCGCCGCCAGAATCGCCGCATCGGTGCTCATGGCGCTTCGAAATCCAGCCCAATGTCCACCGCCGGCGCCGAGTGCGTCAGCGCGCCAACGGAGATAAAGTCCACTCCCGTGCGGGCGAATGCCGGCGCAGTGCGCAGGTTGACGCCGCCGCTGACCTCCAGCTTCGCGCGTCCCTGGGCGAGCCTCACAGCCCGCCGCACCCGCGCCGGTGACATATTGTCCAACAAGATGCGGTCGGCCCCGGCGGCCAGCGCTTGGCGGACCTGCCTCAGGGTGTCGGCCTCCACCTCGATCAACAGCTCGGGAAAACGCCGCCGCGCGCGTGCCACCGCCGCACCGACGGGATTGGGCCGTGCGCCGCGCAGCGATGCCAGGTGGTTGTCCTTGATGAGGACCATGTCAAACAGCCCGGAGCGGTGGTTCCACCCGCCGCCACAGCGGACCGCATACTTCTCGAACGCCCGCCAACCGGGTGTGGTCTTGCGCGTGTCCAGAATCTTCGCCTGCGTGCCGCGGACCGCCCGCACGAAGCGGCGCGTGAGCGTGGCGACCCCGCTAAGGCGCTGGAGGAAGTTGAGCGCCACCCGCTCGGCGCTCAGAATCGCCCGGGCGGGACCGCTCATTTCAAGCAGGGTTGCGCCCGCCCGCACCGATTGGCCGTCCCGCACCCGCCGCCGAATCTTGATCCGGGGCGAGACCAGGCGAAACGCCGATTCCGCAAGGGCCAGTCCTGCTACCGTCATCGGTTGCCGGGCGCGTATGACCGCTCGCGCCTGGTGACGCAGCGGCACCACGGCCAGCGTGGTCACGTCACCTCGGCCGATATCCTCCGCCAGAGCCGCCTTCACGGCGCGGCGGACAATCTTCGGATCAAGCAAAGGCACGTCCAGAACATGTCGCCGCAGCGTCCTGCCGAAAAGAAAAAACCGGCCGTGTGACGCCGTCCGGGCGCGCGTCCAGCCGGAGCTCCTCCCCCGTGTTGTGGCACGAGCTTCCAGCTTGCAGCGGTACCGGCGACCTTCCAGGTTGGCGACCCAACCGGCGCGGCGTGTGGCCGAACCCGCCAGCGGCGGGGCCAGCCGACCAGCCCACAATGTCTTGCTCACAATGCCCCCTTTGTGCCCGCACCCGCCCGGCAAGGACAGGATCGCACTCGGTTTGGCTGCCTGCACCCCTGTACGCTCTGACTTGGCTCATCCCACGCCGCAAACCCAGACGGGCGCGCGTCTCCTCCAACTGCCCCACGCCGGGGGGGTAGCCTTGGGCTGCTGCGGCTTCATCAAGGGCGGGCGGTGAGCGCGGAAACCGCCTCGGGACCTGATTCGAGGCGGTCGGAGGCTGGCCGGGAACAGGTCGGGTCCGGACTGACGCCGGTTGAAGTGCTGCCGGGCGGATGCTTGTCAGCGGCGGGGGTGGCGGCGCAAGCCGTTTTGCAGCCACAGCCGCCAGACCATCAAAAAGGCCTCGCGGATGATGTGACCGGACATCTTGGAATGGCCGTGCAGCCGCTCGGTAAAAACGATCGGCACCTCGACGATGCGCATTCCCTGCCGCCACAACTTGTGGGTCAGCTCGATCTGGAAGCTGTAGCCGTTGGACTGAACGCGGTCCAGGTCCAGCGCCTGCAGGGCGCGGCGACGAAAGCACTTGAAGCCGCCCGTGGGGTCGGTAAATGGCATGCCGGTGACCACGCGCACGTAGGTGGCGGCGCACTTGCTCAGCATCAACCGGTGGAGCGGCCAGTTGATGATTCGAATTCCCCCGAGGTAGCGCGAGCCGAGCACCAAGTCCGCGTCCCGGGCTGCCTCCAGAAAGGTCGGGATGTCGTCCGGGTTGTGGGAGAAGTCGCCATCCATCTCGAAAATGAACTCGTAATCGCGCGCCAACGCCCACTTGAAACCCGCCACGTAGGCACGGCCCAGCCCGTTCTTCTCGCGGCGATGCAGGACGTGAATCTCGGGGTGCTTGGCCGCCAGCGCGTCGGCGATCTCGCCCGTGCCGTCGGGGGAGCTGTCGTCCACCACCAACATGTGGACGCGGACCGGCAGCGCCAGCAGCCGTTCCGCCATGCTCGGGAGATTCTCCCGCTCATTGTAGGTGGGTACGATGACGAGAGCTTTGCTCATTGCAGCGCCCGGATTGTCAACGACGGCGTCCGGGAACACAAGTTGAGATTTCCGGCCTTGCGCCGTGCGGGACTCGTGGCTGGCGGCGTCCGATCCGGCCGTTTGGCTTTGCTTGCGGCGGCGCCGACCCGGCGGGGGCCTGCCTGCCGGGTGGGGGCGTCCCCGCACCGAGTTGACCGGAAGCCAGGTCCGGTCCGCCGGCTGGAGGCGGCGCGTGTGAAATCGGTATTCGGTGACTGTCACCGGATTGTAACATAATCGCCACGAAGATGTAACCGACAGACCTCAGGCTGCAACTGAGCCGTATTGTAATCCAAGGTTAGACCTGAAGACACATGGAGCAACAAAGGAAGCAAAACAGCGCAGTCCCTGTGGCCCTGGCGGCAAGCACGGCAGCGATGCTGCTTGCCATGCCGCAACTTCAAGCCCAGTCGGTGGACGCGCTGCTGGATAAACTCGTGGACAAGGGCATCCTCACCGTGCGGGAAGCCAACGAACTGAAAGCCGAATCCGACAAGAATTTCACGACGGCTTACCAAGCCAAGAGCGGCGTGCCCGATTGGGTCACGGCTCTCAAGCTCAACGGTGACCTCCGGGGGCGCTACGAGGGGTTTTTCGCGGACAATTCAGCGTTCGCGGACCGCAACCGTTTTCGATACCGGTTGCGAGCTGGATTCACCGTTTCCATGCTGAATGACTTCGAGGTGGGTTTCCGGCTAGGCTCGGGCGATCTGGACAGTGCCAACAAGATCACTTCCGGGACGGACCCTATCTCCAACAACCAGACATTCCAAAACAACGCCTCCAAGAAGGGCGTGTTTCTGGACCTCGCTTACATGAAGTGGTCGCCCATACACGGCTCGCATTGGGCCGGTGCATTTACCATCGGCAAGATGGAGAATCCGTTTGTTGTCTCCGACTTGCTGTTCGACGCTGATTACACGCCGGAAGGCGCCGCCCAGCAATTTAGTTATCAGTTGACCCCCAAACACGCGCTGAAGTTGAGCATTGGCGAGTTTGTGCTGGACGAATTGGGCGCCTCCAGCAGTGATCCGTGGCTGCTGGGAGCGCAGATGCGGCTGGAGTCCGCGTGGAATACTAAGTGGCTCGGTTCCTTGGGGGCCACAATTCTGAGCATTCAAAATGTGACCCAACTGGCCAGTTCAGCCGTACCGGACATCAATGCCGGAAACACGCGCCACGCAACACGCGGTACGGATGGCCGGACTTACGCCCTCGGCGCGCCGGTCTATCCGTTCAACCCCTTCGTTTTGGACGCTTCCGTGACACACCTGCTGGAGTCAGCGCCGCTTTACGACGGGGCCTTTCCAATCCGCGTTTTCGGCGAGTACATCAACAACCCAGCAGCCACCGAGTCCGACAACGAGGGATGGCAGGTGGGTATCGCCCTGGGCAAAACCGGGAAACGAAAGACGTGGGAGCTTGCCTACCGGTACAAGTACTTGGGCGGAGATGCTTGGTGGGAGGAGTTGGTGGACTCGGACAGCGGCGCGTTTTATCAGAATGCCGGGCCGGCTTCCCCCGCGCCGCCTGCGCCCACCTTGCGCGCCCCGGGCACCGGCTACGGCGCCGGCACGAACATTCGCGGGCACGTTGTCAGGGCTGGCTGCTCGCCATTTGATCATGTGACACTCACCCTGACGTGGTTTGGCTTGGAGTTGATTCAGCCCTATCAGCCCGGTTCGGATAGTTTCATGAACCGTGTGCAGGGGGATCTGAGCGTGAAGTTCTGAATGTTCCGTGACATGCCAGACTTGGCTGACATGTTAAACCAAAACCAACCATCACAACCTCAATCATGAAAACCATCCTGACATCCGTCATCCTCACCCTCGGTGCCGCATGGCTGGTCCTGCCGGCGCGTGCCGACATCACCGTGAAAGGCTCGGACACCATGGTCATCTTGGCCCAGAAATGGGCCGAGGTGTACATGGCCAAAAATCCGGGCACGAAAATCCAGGTCACTGGTGGCGGCTCCGGTACCGGGTTTGCCGCCCTGCAAAACAAGACCACGGACCTCTGCAACGCCTCGCGCAAAATCAAGGCCAAAGAAATCGAGTCCTGCATCAAAGCCTTCGGCAAGCGCCCCACTGAATACAAGGTCGCCCTGGATGGCCTGTCGGTCTATGTCAACACGGCCAATCCGGTCACCGAGTTGTCCGTGGAACAGTTGGAACTGATCTTCACCGGCAAGATCAAGAACTGGAAAGAGGTCGGCGGCTCGGACGCGCCCATCACCGTTTACAGCCGCGAGAACAGTTCCGGCACCTACGAGTTCTTCAAGGAACACGTGCTCAAGGGCAAGGACTTCGTCGCCAGCGCCCAAACCATGCCGGGCACGGCGGCGGTGCTCCAAGCGGTGGCCAAGGACAAAAACGGCATCGGCTATGGCGGCGCGGCCTACGGCGCCGGCGCCAAACACTTGAACGTCAGGGCTGACGCCAACTCGCCCGCCGTCGAGCCGACCGAGGAGAACGTGGTCAACCAGAAATATCCCATCTGGCGATACCTTTACATCTACGTCAATCCGGCGTTGGACAAGGGCGAAGTGGCGGCTTACTTGAACTGGATTCGCAGCGACGAGGGTCAGCGGGTCGTCAAGGAGGTCGGTTACTACCCGTTGCCGGCGCAACTGCGTGAGAAATGACACCGACACGCATTCAGTTGGCCGCGGCACCTCACACGCCTCCTCTTCTGCACCGGAGGGAAGGATGAACGAAACCGGGCGAGGGGAGGCGTCGCTCGGCCGGGCTGCAACCGGCTACGCCAGGTCGCCCGCGCGGCAGCGTGATGCAGTCGCGTCAGCGCCCAACAATGCACAGGTCTTTTCTCGCAAGTGCTGGCTTTCCTAGCGGCGGATTGCCCTGTCCCGCCATCGCGGGAGGCATATTGCCCACGCCGCGGATTGCGCGTTCGCGCCGAATCCAACTTTTGGCTGGGGGTCAGGTCGAAGCGGGAAACCCCTTCGCTGCCGGCCCGCGGGCAGCTCTGGCGTGCCGTATCTGGTGTCTCGCCAAACACGCCAGACCGGTATATGCGTATCAGGAGAGCGGCGTAGTTGAAGCCAAACACACAGCCCGAATGAGCGAATCCGGAATCCGGAAATCAACAACCAGCCGACTTCCCCAACCGGTCAAACCCGAAACCGGCATGGTGACACGAGGCCACGTTGGTCTTTGCCATTGGCCGCTCAGTCGGTGGAATGCGTTTCGGATTCGGAATCCCGGGTTTCGGGTTTGAGCCACCATGCCGCACCGCTACGCCACAGGCAACCGACCGCACGGCTGGATGGGCATCCATCGCGGCCACAAGGCGCGTCCGCTCGAATGGCTGGCCGAGCGAGCGATCTTCGCGGT
>Ga0101944_10002871_pt1 | contig 26096 bp, 24 predicted proteins | sample DewCreD2012metaG_FD_75245 | JGI IMG/M metagenome (GOLD analysis project Ga0101944, IMG submission 75245) | Hot spring sediment bacterial and archeal communities from British Columbia, Canada, to study Microbial Dark Matter (Phase II) - Dewar... ... | reverse complement strand
GACAGCCGCCGAGGAGGTGCTGCAGGACACCTTCCTCTCGGTCGCGCGCAACGCGAAGACCTACGAACCGCGCGGCCAGTTCCGCACCTGGCTGATGCGCATCGCCCGTAACCGCTGCCTGAACCGCCTCGAATCGCAGCGGGTGCGGCGCGAGATCCTCGCTAATGACCGGTCCGAGGTGATCCTGCAGTACCCGTCGCACGAGCGCACGCCTCTGCAGCGGGTGCTGACGGACGAGCAGATGGACCTGGTCCGCCGGGCGATGCAGTGCCTGCCCGACCGCCAGCGCGAAGCCATCGCCCTGTACGCCTTCGAGGAGATGACCTACCAGCAGATCGCCGATGTGCTCGACCTGCCGATCAACACCGTCAAGACCCTGATCCACCGGGCGCGGGCAAGCCTGGCGGTGAGCCTGGACGGCAAGCTGGACCAGAAACGAGAACAACCATGACCTGTGACCTCACATACGAACAGTTGGCCGCATACGTCGAAGGCGACCTGCCCGCGGAGCAGCAGGCAATCGAGCAGCATGTCGCCGCCTGCCCGCAGTGCGCCGCCCGGCTGGCAAGCCTGCGAAGGGTCGATGCAGCCCTCCAGTATCTGCCGCCGGAAAAGCCCTCCGCTGCAACAATCCTGGCCGCCCGCCGGTTGTTAACAGAGGAGACCCGCCCCAAGCGGGAGCCGGAGGTCCTGACGATGGAAGAGGTGGCCGAGTTCCTGCGGATTCCGCTTGAGGAACTGGCACCTTTCGTCAGCGACCTGCCGGCCTTCGAACTCGGCGGGCAGATCCGCGTGCGGCGCAGCCGGCTGCTCGAGTGGATCGAGCAGCGCGAGCGCCAATACAGCCACGCCGCCGCTGCCAGCGCCGTCGCACTCAGCCTGGCCGGCGGATTCCGGAAAGGGGTCGCATGATGGCAGCCACACCGCAACAGAAGTTCTGGCAGACGATGGCCCGCTCGCTGCAGAAGACCACGGACCCGCTCAACACGCTCAAGCAGATGGTGCCGTACGTGCAGGGCGATCGACTCGAACAGGTTACTTTGTCGCTGATACACGAGATCCAGGCTGGAAAGACGCTGGCCAGCGCGCTGCGGAGCTTCCCCGAACTGTTCGACTCGAAGATCGTCGCCGCGGTTGAGGCCGGCCAGGAGACCAGCAACCTGGAGGAAGTCGTCCTGCGAATCGCCGATGCGCTGGAGAAGGGCGATCTGGGCGATCTGCCGACTCCCCGGGCCGCTTCGCAGGCGAAGCCTTCCGCCGAGGTCGTCCAACTCGTCAACCAAGTGATCCTCGAAAGTGTGCGCAGCCGTGCATCGGACATCGTGCTGGAAGTTCTCGAACGTGGCCGGCTGCGCATCCGCCAGCGCATCGACGGGGTGCTCCATGAGATGCGGCTGCTGCCGGACGGCTCGGCCCGCCCCGTCATCGACCGCCTCAAGACAATGGCCGACCTGAACCTCGAAGAGCGCCGCCTGCCGCAAGACGGACGCATCATGATCCGCATCGACGGCCAGGACCTCGACCTTCGCATCAGTACGCTGCCGACGTTCTACGGCGAGAGAGTCTGCCTGCGCATCCTCCGCCGCCAGGAGGTGCTGCTGGGCCTGGAGAAGATCGGCCTGATTACCGCCGCGCGCGTGGTTCAACCCGGAGATGAAATCACCCTCATCAGCACCGGCGGGCAGGCGCTGAGGCTGAAGGTCAGGCAAATTTCTGAATCGAGCCGCGCCACGCGGGGCGTGCGCCTGATGGACCTGGCTGTCGGTGACGAACTGGTTTCGGTGGCGCGGATTTCGAGCGCCGACCTGACCGATACCGACAACTCCAACGGCGCATAAATTCTCACCACCCCATGATCTGCGTCAGAATGGGCATCACGTCTGCCAGGGCGGGATAACTCCGTCCTTCGGCCCGCCGGCGGTCGCCAGCGATGCCGGCTGCCATGTCGCGCAGGTACGCCAGTTGACTGCGCGAGGCCCCCAACCAGGACAGGGAAGCTACTGCCAGTGAATCTTCGGGGTGCAGGCCGCCATGCACGCCGACTGTGGGCCCACCGAAGTAATAACCCTCTGCATAATTCGAGACGAGCAAGAGGTCTCCACTATTGGGGCCGGCCAGCGCCCGCAGACGAGCTTCGGCATCTACGGCGCGGATTTCAGGGTGTTGAGCTAAGTAGTCACCCACCGGAACGAGCCGCCCATCTGGGGTCAGGGCCTGGTAATGCGCCTGCCAGCCCTGTTGCTCCACACTGCGGGCCAATACCATTGCCAGCGCCCCTTGTAGATCTGGCGACCAGCGGCCGCTGCGGTGCGCCTCCCAGAAGGCGCGGCCTACCGGCAGGACATCGCTCTCAAAGCGCGGGCAGTCGCGCCAGCGGGCGGCGCGGTTCTGCAAATAGACGTGCGCCAGGCCGCCATTGCTGGCAACGACTGCATCGCAATTGGGGCTTTCGCCGGGCTTATCGTGAACATCCAACCCGAGCGCGTCAAACAGGTAGCCCATTTCGCGGTCAAAAGGGAAACTCAGCCGCAGTGAGTGGGTGTCATCGGGGATGACGCGGATCTGGCCGTGATCGGACACGACCGCTACCAGCAACTCTGAGAGCATATCCTGAGCGATCAGCTCGTGGATCAACTGGCCGATCAGGCGGTCCACCACGCGGCTCAGGTAATCGAGCTGAGCCTCTGGGCCATGCTGATGCGACTCGTGATCCAGACCCATAAAATAGGCGGTTAACAGCCCTGGCTGTGCGCCATCACGCAAATCTTCTACAATCGCATCCACCATGCTCTGGTCGTACTGCTCGGCGCTGATACCCACCAACCCGCCGCCTTTGGTGAAACGAGCGATATCCGTCAGGCTGGGCTTCTTCCAGCGGGCGGCCCCCCGGCTGACCATGTGGTAGGCCACTGTAGCAGACACGCCTTGGGCAGCGGCCCGCTCGTACAGCGTCTGCGTGTGGGGCGAGATGGTCTCACCGACCAGTCCGATTGCGCCGGTAAAAGTCAGCACGGCATCATGGACTGCCAGGGTATCGCCGATATCAAAGGCATAAAAGCGAGGAACGCCCCCTGCTCCAGCGCCAAAGCGGTCGAAGAACTGATTGCCGGCAATTCCATGCTGGTTAGGGGCGGCGCCAGTGAACAGTGTACTCTGGGCGCAAAAGGTAATGGATGGGGCGGTACTGCACGGGTCCAGGTGGATGCCCCAATCCGCCTCAGGGCCGCCCAGCAGTCCGGCCAGGTTGGGCGTGAGGCGTTCTTCTAATGCCTGGTGAAACACATCCTGGCGCAAGCCGTCAATATCCAGGATCAGCAGTCGTTTTGGAGCAGTAATCTGGGCCATTTTTCCTCCCAAAAACACTGTACCATTGTGGAATAAGATGGATCAAAAAGTCAAGTCTATATAAAAAAAACCGATTCCGCTTGCACGTTTTAATATTTCTTGCTATAATGACTTTGCTTGAAGTCCGGTAAAAGCTTTAAAACTTGAATTGGTGTGGCCTATTGCCTGACAAACGGAACCAACTGCATAAGGGCAGGGGGCCCGGATTTATCCCAGACGTATTACTTCTAAAATCAAGTTAAAGCGCATGATCTTCCGCCTCGGCGGATGATGCGACTTGACTTAAACCATCTAGTGGAGATTCCTTCGAGATTCCAATCTATGAATATTCTAGAACTTGAAAACGAACCATTGGCAAAACTGCGTCAGATGGGTCGAGAACTCAACGTACCCAACGCAAACCGCCTAAAGAAAGAGTACCTGATCTTGCGCATTCGCCAGGTTGAGGCTGAGCGCGAGGGTTTGGAAGTCCGCGGCGGCATCCTCGAAATCATGAACGAGGGTGTGGGTTTTCTGCGGTCTGATTATCGCATTGGGCCAGACGACGTTTACGTCTCTCAGGCTCAACTGCGCCGCTACGAGCTACGCAACGGCGACATGGTCATCGGACACGTGCGCCCGCCGCGCGAGTCGGAGCGCCACTACGGGCTGATCAAAGTGGAGACCATCAACGGGCTGACGCCCGAAGAAGCGCGCCGCCGCCCGAACTTTGAGGACCTGACTCCCATCTTCCCCGATAAACGCTTTGACCTGGAAACCGACCGTTCGATTCTGGCGACCCGCCTGATTAACCTGATCGCCCCCATCGGGCGCGGGCAGCGCGGCATGATCGTCTCGCCGCCCAAGGCCGGCAAAACCACCATCCTCAAACAAATCGCCAATGCCATCTCGCAAAACTACCCGGATGTTCACCTCATCATCGGGCTGATCGGCGAGCGCCCCGAAGAAGTCACCGATATGGATCGCTCGGTGGATGGTGAAGTGGTGGCCTCTACGTTTGACGAGCCGGTGACCTCGCACGTCCGCACCGCTGAAATCACCCTGGAACGCGCCAAACGCCTGGTTGAAATTGGGCGCGACGTGGTCATCCTGATGGATTCGCTCACCCGGCTGGCGCGCGCGTACAACCTGGTGGTCAACCCCTCTGGGCGCACCCTGTCGGGCGGTATGGATCCCTCGGCGCTCTACCCGCCCAAGCGCTTCTTCGGCGCGGCGCGCAACCTGGAAGAAGGCGGCTCGCTCACCATTATCGCTACCGCCCTGGTAGATACCGGCTCGCGCCTGGACGATGTGGTCTACGAAGAGTTCAAAGGCACGGGGAACATGGAACTGCACCTGTCGCGCCGCCTGCAAGAACGCCGCATTTTCCCCGCCCTCGATATTGAGCGTTCTTCCACCCGGCGCGAAGAGCTGCTCTTAGGGCCAGATATCTTGCAGCGCGTCTGGTTAATGCGCCGCATGTACCTGCAGATGATCGGCAACCCGCCCCAGGGCGCTGGCATGGACCCGGCGGTGGCGACCGAAGCCATCTTGCAGCGCATGATGCGCACCAAGAACAACCAGGAGCTGCTTGAGTCGCTGATGGAGGATGCGTGAGGCAAAACTCCATTGCTGGCGGTGAAGCCCCCGCTTTTTCAACCAACCGTTCCGCCCTGTGGGGGTGGTTATCTGGCCTGACCTGGTTCATCGCCTTCCTGATGATTCTCTTTCTGGCGTGGGTTGCGGTACAGCGCGCGGGAGTGCGTTTTACCACAAGCGCATCCGCCAGTTTTGATGAGGGCCCATTTGCGCTCAATGCCGCCGCTGAAAACAGCGCCCCGGCCGCTCTACCCGACTATAACCCGGTGGATGTGCCGCCGGCCGTCACCCGGCTGGCAAGTCTGCATACGATCATCCCTAACCGCGAGCGCGAATCCATCACGACTTACGAAGTCCAGCCCGGCGATTCGGTGATGGGGATTGCCAAGCAGTTCCAGCTAAAGCCCGAAACCATCTTGTGGGCCAATTACGATCTGCTGCAAGATAACCCCAACAACCTTTCCATCGGCCAAAAGCTTAAGATTCCCCCGGTTGACGGCGTGCTGTACCAGTGGAAGAAGAGCGATACTATCGAAAACATCGCCCGGCGGTTCAAGGCCAAGCCAGAAGACATCATCACCTGGCCCGATAACCGCATTGACATCGCCGACCCGCAGATTGCCGCTGGCGCACTGGTGATGATCCCCGGCGGCTCGCGCGAACTGGTTCAGTGGGTTGTGCCTACCGTATGGCGCGCCAATTCAGGAGCCAACCGCAACCTGCCTACCGGCTGTGACACTTCCGGCGGCACGGCGGTTGGAACCGGGTATTTTGGCTGGCCGGCCGATAACCATTCGCTTTCTGGCAACGACTTCTGGTCGGGTCACCTGGGGATTGACATTGCCGCCGCAACCGGCGCTCCGGTGTATGCCTCTGACAGCGGTGTGGTGGTGTACGCCGCCGGTATCTCCGGCGGCTATGGTCTGATGGTGATGATTGATCACGGCAACGGCTTCCACAGCGTTTATGCTCACAACAGCCAGATTGTGGTCAAATGCGGTCAAAACGTGGGCAAGGGTCAGGTGATCGCCTATGCTGGCAGTACCGGCAACTCCACCGGTCCTCACCTGCACTTTGAGATCCGCTATAACGGCATGTTCGTCAACCCTTGGGATTACCTGCGCTAAAAAACGCGTTTCAGATCATACACAACACTGCGGGCCTGGTCCGGCCCGCAGTGTTGTGTATTTAGCTTCGATTGATTGTTATGGGGTTGGGTTTTCCCAATAAGCCATGTTATCCACCAGGATCGTCAGGTCTTTGGTTTTGTCAGATCCCACAAATATCCCAAAGTAGCCCCGTTCAAAGGTTGCATCCTGCACTTCGGTCAGCAGTTTGCCGTTGACATACAGGAACAGCCGCTTTCCGATCATCATCACGCCCAGGCGGTTGCCCTGGTTCGAGCCGGCGATCACCGATGAATCAGCCGTCCACTGCACCAGCCATTTCATCTCTCCCTTCGTCCCGGCTCGCCCATCCCAGCGGCGCAGTGAATAACGTCCGTCGCAGGTCAGGCCGAACAGGTAGCCCTGATCTGGCTCGTGTAGATTAGGCACGCGGAAGATCAGGCCATAGTGGTCAGAGCCTTCACAGGTCTGCGTGCGGATGTCGGCTTCGAGGTAGAGGTTGCCGAACTCACGATCGAGGGGGTTCGCCATGCGCCAGCCATCGGTGTCGGTCAGGGCCGTCATCACCATATAGCCGTCGCGGAACTCGCTGGCGGTGAATTCATCTCGACCGGTCGGCCATACCCACGTGAACGGGTCGTTCATAGGGTCTGAGGATGATGACGACCCCAAGCGGGTGCGTGGGTCACCAGGAGCAGGGGTGAAGGATGGGTTAAACGTGGCAGTGGCGGTTGGCGAAGCGGTCGGTAAGACTACCAGGGGGGTGGACGTCGGCGAAGGCTGTGGCTCAGGCGTGGCCGTGGCTTCCTCTGGCGCAGCGGTGATAATCTCAGGGGTGGCCGTCGCCACAATTTCTGGGACCGGCGTTTGGGTCTCGGCGGGCAGGGTTGCCAGCGCCTCGGTCGCGGTAGCGACCTGCGGTTCAGGCGTGTTGGCCGGCAGGGTGGTGATCAACTGCGCCAGCCGGGTTTGAATCTGCGCGTCTATAGTTCCGGTAGCAGCCGCGGGGTTCTCCCCCGGCCCGGCGCCGCCCTGTGATGGAAGCGTCAGGCTGCATCCTGCCAGCAACAGCGCCAACAATATTACAATACCGAAAAAGATTCGCTTCATGGCCTGACCCCTCCTGTTTCGACAAAGGCTCTCTCTTTTGAAGGCACAGCGATGCCCCCTTGCACATCCGCCGCCTGTCCCGATCAAAGCATCGTTTTTTAGACGTACTCGCGGAAGAAAAAGTTCCAGAGGCGGATGCGCGTCAGGCTTTGTAGCCAATCTGACGCAAAAAGCCCTTGCGCCAGCTAATATCGCTTTCGGCCTCCACGCCCAGGGGCTTGAAACCATCAATCACGCCAACGATCCCCCGCCCCTCGCCATGCTCGGCCACCAGCACCTGGGTAGGGTTGGCCGTTGCGCAAAATACCCGACAGACCTCGGCCACATTCTTAACCGCGTTCAGCACATTGAGCGGGTAATACCCTTCTCCCAGGAAAATGATGAAACTGTGGCCCGCGCCGATGTTAACAGCGTTCTTTCGCGCCAGCTCAATCATGGCCGGGTCCGTCCCAGACCAGCGCACCAGGCGCTTGCCAGACGCCTCGCAAAAAGCCACGCCGAATTTAATGCCGGGGACCGAGTTCACCAGGCACTCATGCAGGTCTTCTACAGTTTTGATAAAATGAGATTGTCCTAAGATGAAGTTAATATTGTCTGGTTTTTCAACAGGCACCACAAACAGTTCCATTGCGGTTCTCCTTCTCTTAGATTGCGGCGGATTGAGCATCCACTGGATAATATCCTGATAGGTTCACAATTATTTTACACCTTATCTTCTCATCTCTCTCCTGTACAGCCAACTTCGCGCACAAAATTTAGGAAATGGAATGGTTTGTTATTTTTTTTAAGATGAGTTATTATAGTCTTGATGCGTAATTGGGACAGCCCTTACCTGACCGACTGGTTTGCCATTTCTTTAAGATGGTTGATCTTGTTTGGGATCACAGTTGCGATTGGTTCCGCTAAGGCTCTTAACTTTCTCATTATCACGCTGCTGTCGCTGTCTGTGTTGTGGAGCGGCTTTGTTGCGATCATCGCTATTTTTAATACCCGCCTGGCCGCCCACCGGATGCTTAATGTGGTGGTCGATTCGATTGCCGGCCTGGCCCTATTTTTCTTCACGGGGGGCATCTTTGGCCCGGTGAACTGGGCCGCACTGCTGCCGATTACTTTGGCCGCTGTCTATTTTGAAACGCGCGGCGCAATCGCTACCCTGCTCATCATCACGAGCCTGCAAATGGGCATTCTCTCCCTGCGATATCCCCTGTCTGAGACATGGGTTCCGGCCCTCTCCGTTGCGGCTTTTAACGCCGCGGCGGCTGTCATCGTCACTGCGGCCACCCTTCCTTTTTTACGTCGTCTGCGGCGCACCTACCGGGCTTTTGAAAATAAGAGGCTCGAAGGCGAGCGCAACGCCCAACGCCTGGAGCGCGAGCGGATGCGCGCTCTGTTCGGCATGATTGAGACTTTCAGCGCCACCCTCAATTATCAGACCGTACTCGATACTGCCCTCGAAACCGGCATTGCTTCTATCACGAATTCCCATGAGAACGGCAACCCGCTGGCAGGGGCTGTGCTGTTGTTCGGCGAGCATAACCTTGAAATCAAAGCCTCGCGTCACTTCTTCCAGCGCGATCTGCTCATCTCGCTGCCGGCTGAACAGGGGGCCCTACCCGAAGCCCTTAAGCGAGGCGAAGCCTATCTGATCGAATCGCCGGCGCTGGACCCCGAACTTGGTCAACTGCTCACGCTCGCTAACCGCCAGGTGGCCCTTTGCCTGCCGCTCATCCGCGGGATGAATGCGTACGGCATCATGCTGTTCGCGCACAGCGATCCTCGCTTCTTCACTCAGGAGCGCATTGAGGTTTTGCAAATGATCAGCAACCAGGCGGTGATCGCGCTGCAAAATGCGCGTCTGTACCAGGACCTGGCGAAAGAAAAAGAGCGCATCGTTCAGACCCAGGAAGAAGCACAGAAAAAACTGGCCCGCGACCTGCACGATGGCCCTGCTCAGGCCGTCTCGGCGGTTGCCATGCGCATTAATATCGCCCGCAAGATGTTAGAGCGCCCCCTGAAAGAAACCCAACTGAAAGAAATGGAAGAAGTGATGGATGAACTGGGGAAAATTGAAGACCTGGCCCGCCGCACAACCCAGGAAATCCGTCACATGCTCTTTACCCTGCGTCCTCTCATCCTCGAATCGGAAGGGTTGCAGGCGGCGCTTCAGACGATGGCCGAGAAGATGCGCGATCTGTACCAGCAGACGGTTATCCTGGAACTCGACCCTCTGGTGGTGCAGCAATTGGATGCTCCACGCCAGACGGTGGTCTTTTATTTGACGGAAGAAGCCCTTAATAATGCCCGCAAATATGCCAATGCCCCAGAAATCCGGGTGTGCCTTAAATTCCTCCCCAACGACAACTGCATTGCGGTTCTGGAAATCAGCGACAACGGCATCGGGTTTGACGTGCAGGGGGTGTTGGGGTCTTATGAACGGCGCGGCAGTCTGGGGATGGTCAACCTGCGCGAGCGCGCCAATATGGTCAACGGTCTTCTGACGATTGAATCTGCCCCTGGAAAAGGCACGCGCGTGCGGGTCTTGATTCCCCTGACAGTTGAGGCGGCTGACCGTCTCCATCAGGGCCAGGTTAAGGTCGTGGAAAGAGGTTAAGATTATGCCAGCAGTTGCCGGCATTTACTACTCCCTGTTCGACGGGGGCCAGAAAGAACAACCGCCTGTGATCTTACTGCACGGGGCCGGTAGTTCTCACCTGGTCTGGCCTGCCTGTATCCGGCGGCTAGCCGGCCAGCGCGTCTTTGCGCTGGACTTGCCCGGTCACGGCAAATCAACAGGCTATGGCCTGCAATCCATCTCCGCTTACAGCGATCAACTGGTGGAATTTCTGGCCGCCCTGGGGCTGTATCAGGCCGTTTTCGTCGGTCATGGCATGGGCGGGGCTATCGCAATCGAGATGGCCGTTCGTCATCCATCCCATACGGCCGGTTTGGGGCTGATCGCCACCGGCGCGTACCTGGGCATCCCCCCTGAGATGGTGGAGGCGTTTACCAACCCGATCACTCTGGGCGGGGCACTGCACAGCTTTCGACAAAAAGCCTTTGGCCCGGCTACTCCCCCAACATTCATTGAACAACATCTGGAAGGCATGAAAAAGACGCGCCCCAGCGTGCTGGCGGCCGACTGGTTCGCCGCCGCCCAGTTTGACCGGCGCGAAGCCATCTCGCAGGTGAACATTCCCACGTGGGTCATTGTCGGATCTGAAGACCGTCTCACCCCGGTAGCTTTCGCTCATTTTCTGGCAGGGCGCATTCCGGCCGCGCGGCTACAAATCATCCCTGGCGCCAGCCATATGGTGATCCTGGAACAACCGGAGCGCGTGGCACAGGGGTTACAGCAGTTCCTCAACGCGCTGTTTACCGCCCGACGCGCCGGCACCCTGCCCACCAGCCTGCCCGCTGCGCACCCGGCAACGCCCAATTTCACTCCGCCCAACCTGACCGACCTCGACAACCAGCGATAAGGGTAGGGCGTTTACTGCATTGCGTATAAATTGCGGGCCGCGCCCGCCATGCAGATACGCGGTTCGGTAAACGAAGCCGGTAGGGGGAAGTCAACGGCGGGCGGCAGGACCGGATTCAGCCATCTCCCAGGCGCAACAGCAGTGGAATGGCTTTTTGGATCGCCAGCGCCCGATGGCTGATGCGGTTCTTGTGCGCGGCCGGCAGTTCGGCCATGGTTAGGCCGAGGGACGGTATATAAAAGATTGGGTCGTACCCAAAACCGCCCGAACCGCGCTCTTCGTCAATCACCTCGCCTTCTACCTGTCCTTCGGTAAAATACAACTCTCCATTGGGCAGGGCCACGGCCAGCGTACAGTGAAAGCGCGCCGTCCAGGGCCTGGGTTTGCCCTGCAGGTTTTCTAACAAGTAACGGCGGCGGTCGGCATCTGTGGCGTTAGGCCAGGGAGCGTAGCGCGCCGAATAAAGGCCGGGCTGCCCGTCCAGGGCATCCACTTCCAGCCCTGAATCGTCCGCCAGGGTAATGAGGCCGGCGGCCTGGCAGAAGGCCCTGGCCTTCAGCGCGGCATTTTCAGCGTACGTAGCGCCATCTTCCACCACTTCCAGCGTCAGGCCAATGTGCGCAGGCAACAGCAAGTGAAAGGGAAAAGGGCCTTGGGCGGCTGTATCTTCCAGATATACGCCCAAAATTTCCTGGAACTCACGCAGCTTTCCAGGGTTGGTACTGGCGATCAACAAAGGGAAGGCAGGCATAATTTACAATAATTTTATGATAAAAATTAAAAAAAGTTGACTTGCCGATTCGGCTGTGCTATAATTCCTGTGTATTATTATATCTTACACAGAAAGCCTTAACGTGAGTGATCACGCGTGAACTATCCTAAGTATCCCCTCCGAATTAACGTTGGTTTCTTACTCAACCAACAGATCGGATACAGCCGAGATATCCATTTTGATTTTTCGGAGATTATTCTCAGACCAGACCTCGAGCTCACCGACTTTACAGGAATTGCCCGCGCTACCCGCACCCCGCAAGGGATTTTAATGCATGGTGACTTTACTGCCTATGCCGCTGGAGAATGCGTGCGCTGTCTTTCAGAATTTTCTCAGCCGCTCCATGCCGCTTTCGATGAGCTGTACGCTTTCGATAAGCGCTCCGTTACCGAATCGGGGTTAATTATGCCGGAAGATGCCAACATTGACCTCGAGCCGCTGGTTCGCGAATATCTCTTGATCGAGTTTCCAATTAGCCCGCTTTGCCGCGAAGATTGTAAGGGCTTATGCCCTATCTGTGGTCAGAATCTTAATGAGGAGATGAACGAACACCATCACATTGAACTGGACGAAGGCTTGTAATCCTTTAATGTCATAGGTGCCCGCCGCTTGATGAAATTCATCCTGGAGGCCCATCGTCGCCGTTTCATCCAGGGGGCAGCCTTTCAAAAAAATCCGTTTCTCCCGAAACTCTCAATTGAGGAGGGAATGCGTGACAAATCCGGGCAGGCATAAACGCAACACTGAAATTTTAAGTATGCTGCTTGAAAAAGCCGATGTGCAGGGATACCTGACGACCGAAGACTTGATGGAGCTGTATCCGCAGATCAGTGAAGACGCCGACCGGTTAGAAGCGATTGTCCTGGCTCTCCGCCGCCGCGGCGTGGATATTCTCGATCAGGATGACTCGGAAGCGGTTTTTGAGGAAAGCGAAGAAGCCCTGGGCGGGAGCGATTTTGACCCCTACGCAGACCTGACGCGCATCTCCAGCGATGATACCGTTGGGCTGTACCTCAAAGAGATGTCACGCGTGCCGCTGTTAAGCGTGGAGGAGGAATTGGACCTTGCCAAACGCATCGAGCGCGGCAAACAGTCGAAACGCGAACTTGCTCACCTCAGCAGCCAATCTCCCCGAAGAGCCGAATTAGAAGCCCTGCTCGCCGATGGGCAACAGGCCCGCGAGCACTTAATTAAGGCCAATACCCGCCTGGTGGTCAGCATCGCCAAGCGTTACATTGGGAGGGGCGTTCCCTTCCTGGATCTCATCCAGGAAGGGAATCTGGGCTTAATGAAGGCCGTGGAGAAGTACGAATACCAACGTGGTTTCCGGTTTTCAACCTATGCCACCTGGTGGATTCGCCAAACGATCACCCGCGCCATTGCCGACCAGGGCCGCACCATCCGCGTTCCAGTACATATGGTGGATCGCATCCGCCAGCTATACCGCACCACCCACGAGATGGAACAGCGTTTGGGGCGCATTCCTACCACCGATGAACTGGCCGAGGAAATTGGCATCAACACGTCAAAAGTGGAATGGATGATGCGGGTTTCCTGGCTCCCGCTTTCTCTCGAAAGCCCAATTAACGATGAAGAAGAAGATTCGGAACTGGGCATGTTCATCGAAGACCAGGTGACGCCGACGCCTAGCCAAAGCACTTACGCCAACCTGCTGCGCGAAAAGGTTCAAGAGGTTCTCGACACTTTGCCCCCGCGCGAGGCGCGCATTCTGCGGCTGCGCTTTGGTCTGGATAATGGCCGCGCCTACACGCTTGAGGAAGTGGGGCAGAAGTTTGGCCTCACCCGCGAGCGCATCCGTCAGATCGAGAGCAAGGCCCTGCGCCGCCTGCGTCATCCGCGCCGTGCCCGTCAGCTAAAAGATTACTTATAGCCGACTGCGCTCCACGACGGATGTATCCGCCGCCCTTCAGAGCGCGCCTGTGCAGGCGCGCTTTTCTGTGCGCGATTATGATACAATCGGACATATTTTGGATTGCCCAACTTACTGAGGTGTTTTATGTCCGAACCTGTTCTGGTTGCCGTTGCCTGGCCCTACGCCAACGCTGAAATCCACGTCGGGAACCTGACCGGCTCTTACCTGCCGGCTGATATTTTCGCCCGCTACAACCGCCTGCGCGGACGGGATGTGCTGATGGTATCTGGGTCAGACGCGCATGGCACGCCTATCACCGTACGGGCCGACGCTGAAGGGACGACCGCTCTGGATGTTTACCAGCGCTTCCACGCAGGGTTTCTCGATCTCTTCCAACAGCTCGGGCTGACCTACGACCTATTCACCAGCACGCATACCAGCAACCATTTTGACGTTTCGCAAAAGCTCTTTTTGGCGCTCAACGAAAACGGCTATCTTTATACCGCCCGCGAACTGCAGTGGTTTGCGCCTTCGCAGGGCCGCTTCTTGCCGGACCGCTATGTTGAAGGAACCTGTTACATCTGCGGTTACACCAACGCTCGCTCGGATCAGTGCGACCGGTGCGGCAACCTGCTCGATCCGCAGCAGTTGATTGACCCGCGCTCACGCATTGATGGGTCCACCCCAGAACTGCGCGAGACGGAGCATTTTTACCTCGACCTGGGTAAGCTGCAAGATGCTGTGGTGGCGTTCTTGCGCGAGCGCGAATCGTACTGGCGGCCCAACGTTCTGCGCCAATCTCTGGGGCAGATTTTGACCGAAGGGCTGCGCGGGCGCGCCATCACGCGTGACCTCGATTGGGGCATCCCCGTACCCGTCAGCGGGTGGCAGGGGAAATGCCTGTACGTGTGGTTCGAAGCGGTGATCGGCTATCTATCGGCCACGATCGAGTGGTCGCGCCTGAGCGGCCAGCCAGAAGCCTGGCGCAAGTGGTGGCACAGCCCCCAGGCCCGCAGTTATTACTTCATCGGCAAAGATAACATCCCCTTCCATGCGGTCATCTGGCCGGCTCAACTAATCGGCGCCGGCACGGCCTTTGACCGGCTGATGGACAGCCCCCCCTACGAGCCGCTGGTACTGCCTTATGACGTACCGGCCAACGAATTTATGAACCTGGAAGGGCAAAAGATTTCGGGCAGCCGTAACTGGGCTGTCTTTGCGCGAGACTTCCTCACCCGCTACGACCCCGACCCCCTGCGCTATTACCTGACCGTCACCATGCCCGAAAGCAAAGATACCGACTGGGATTGGGAAGATTTCTACAAGCGCAACAATGATGAGCTGGTCGCCACCTGGGGCAACCTGGCGAACCGCGTTTTATCTTTCACCTACAAGAATTTCAATGGGCAGATTCCAGACCCTGGCGAACTGACTGCCGCGGACCGCGAACTGCTCGCAACCATTGAAAGCGGATTTCAGAGCTACGCTCAGGAAATAGAAGCCGTACACCTGCGCGCCGCCCTGAATGAAGCCATGCGCCTGGCCGGAGAGACCAACCGCTACCTCGACCAAACCGCCCCTTGGTTGGCGATCAAGACGGACCGTCAGGCCGCCGCGCGGGCCGTTTTTGTGGCCCTGCGCGCCATCGACTCGCTCAAGGTCTTGTTTGCGCCGTTCTTGCCCTTCTCCAGCGAGCGCCTGCACGCTTACCTGGGGTATACCACGCCCCTGTTTGGAACCCAGTATACCGAAACGGTTCAGGATGCGCTCGGCGAGCATACGGTACTGCGCTATAACGCTCAATCTGCCGCTGGACGCTGGGAAAGCAGTGCCATCGAGGCGGGACGAGCCTTGCAACCACCGCAGCCGCTTTTCAAGAAGCTCGATGCGAAAATTGTTGAGGAAGAACGCGCCCGCCTGGGCAAACCCAAAAGCGTGTAACGGGGATTATTCTTCCTCCCAGTGGACCTGATTACGCGACAGCAGGTCAATCAACCGCAGTCGGCCCGTGCCGCGCCGCCAACGCATGGCGCGGCGCTGGGCCGCGCCCCACACAGCTTCGGCGATGTCATAGGCGGCGTTGGGGCGGCCCAGGCGTTGGGCATTTTGGGTGCGCTGCCGCAGTAACCAGCGATTATCCATCAGCAGGTGCGCGGTGGCCTCTAATACTTCCATGCCGCTGAGCGCCAGGTCTCCGGCTCCATTGCGGACCACGTACTCGGCGTTGCCGATTTCCTGACCAGGGATAGCGTCAATGATCATCAGCGGCCGCCCGCAGGCCAGCGCCTCGGTGACGACCAGGCCGCCGGCCTTGCACATGATCCAATCGGCGGCCTTCATCAGCTCTGGCACATTCGGATAGTAGTCGTACAGCCGCACCGGCAGATGCCATTCGGCAGCGTTGAGCTGACGGTACAGCTCTTCATCTTTGCCGGCCACGACAATCAACTGCAAAGGCGCGCCAAAATGGTTGATGACATTCAATGTCTCCATCAGGCGGTCCACCCGCCGGCTGCCGACGGCTAATACAGTGAGCAGGTCTTCGCGCAGGTTTAAATCGGCGCGGATTTGCATGGGACTGCGCTGGTCGCGCACAATCGCGGGGTTGACCGGCAGTCCGCAAACCATGATCTGCTCCGGCGACAGCCCGGCTTCGAGGGCCAGGTCACGGGCAATCTCTGTAGGGACAAAACACAAGTCTACGCCGTTGTTAAACCACAGCCGGTGGATCGTCGCCAAATCCGTGATTGCCACCATGATGGGGATACTGAGGCGGTACACGGTCATCACCGCGCGCAGGGGAGCCTGGTAGAGAGGATAGGTGCTTAAGATCACATCTGGGCGGTAGGACCGCACCAGATCGCGCATTACTTCAAACAACAGCACGGTCAGGGCCTGCTCCACAATCACTGCCGGGACGGTAGCGTCGGAAGCGTCAAAACCGAGGCGGTACAGTTCGGGCATATTTCTGACCAGGCGGTCATAATCTGACTGGCTTTCGCGCAAAAAGAAAGGCGCGCGGCGGTCGTCCAGCGGGTTGGCGATAAGCACCGTGCAGGCATCACCGTATTTTTCTTCGAGGGCGCTGGCAACCGCGTTGGCGGCGCTGCGGTGACCAAAACCCGCGTCGGCTGTCAGAATCAGGATGCGCCGCTTGCCCGGCGCCGGCAGCGAATAAGTGGGGGCGTTTTCTTGGGGCAAGAAATCATCCTCTGACTGTATTTCCGTTGTCATGCTTTAATCCCTATGCCAGCTTACCCGGCCCGGCGGGCATGCGCATCAGCCAACCGGCGGGGTTCAGCTTAAAGAGTAGTTCCATCACCTGCCCGCCCGGCAGCATACACAGGATATGGATGCCGTCGGCATCCTCCCAAGTGCGCCCGGTCGATTCAATCCGGTAGGTTTGATCTTTCCAGTACACCGTCTCTGGGATCAGCGCGCCGGAGCGCAGCCAGCGCGCGCCCACTTCTACCCGCTCATAGCCCATATCCGTCCTCCCACGTAAATAATCCAGCACCAGGCGCAGGGCCTGACGGGCCGAATTTTCTTTATTTTCACTGCGGCTGCCATTCCACACATAGCACCAGGCCTGCTCAAAGTCTGGGGCGCTCAGGCCGATCCAGGTTAGACCCACAGGTTTTTCGGGCATTCCGCCCCCTGGTCCGGCGATGCCGCTGACCGAAACGCCGATGATCTGCTCCAGTGGAACGGCGTCTGCCAGAGCTACGCGCACGCCACGCGCCATCTCTAAAACCGTTTGCTCGCTGACGGCTCCGTAGGTGGTTAACGTCTCGTGGCGCACGCCCAACAGGCGCTCTTTGGCTTCGTAGGCATAGGCCGTGATGCTCCCCAAATAATACTCTGAAGAGCCAGGCACATTGGTAATCAGATGGCCGATCAACCCGCCCGTACACGACTCGGCGGCTACCAGCTTCAGACCACGTTTGCGGAGCCACTCGCCAACCTCTATTTCAACTGCATCCAGCGCCATGCTTTTCCTCCGAATGTACTTCGATGAGCAAAGGGGCAGACTCCGCCGCTCATCGGCAGATCTATGCGCATTCTTCCCTCCACGATGAGGTAAGCTCCCGGCGGGGCGCAGGCCAGATGCCCAAACATTGGGGATGGCAGGGCTTAGCCGGGAATCAGCGCGTTACCGTTATCCATCAGGAATTAAAACAATCTACCCTGTTCCCCTGCCTGAGAACTGGCGACCGGCAGACCTACCAGCTCTTTAAAGCGGTTGCAGGTGGCCGGCGCATGGCCGGCATAGTCATTATCGAAGAAGCCAAAGATGGCAGCAACGCTCTCCAGGTGAGCGCGCAGAAGCGCCAGCCAATCTTGCAGGCGCGGCCCGCGGTCTATGACCTCGCGGCCGGGGTGCGGAATCACCCCATGTTTGCCAATCCAGCGGATGTAGAGAAAATCACCGGTGGGGTGAATCTGGGCTGGCAGGTCTTCATAATCGGTAGCTACCCAGCCCACGCCGTGCTTCTGGAGAGCGGCTTGCAGACGGTCAGCCACCTCTGGGGTGTGCCAGGAGGGATGGCGAAATTCTACGGCATACCGCGCCCCGGCATAGGCTGTTCCAGCCGGCAGTGCCTGTAAGAAGGCTGTCAGCGGCTCAAAGTCGCTCGCGGTAAAACTGGGCGGAAGCTGCACCAGGAAAGCTCCCAGCTTTGCGCCCAGTGCCAGGGAGGCATCCACAAAGGCGCGCATCTCTTGCCCTGCGGGGGCCTGCAAGCGCAGATCGTGGGTAATACGGCGGGGCGTCTTCATGCAAAAACGAAAGTCCTCTGGCGTGCTGGCAACCCAACGCTGGAGCTGCGCGGGCGGCTGTGGGCCATAAAATGTTGTGTTGATCTCCACTGCGTTGAACACGCGGCTATAGTAGCTCAACGCCTGGCTGGCGGGTAAACCGCTGGGGTAAAAACTACCCTTCCATTCCGGGTAGGTAAAGCCGATCGTTCCGAGGTACCAGTCGACCATTGTTCACCTCTCTATTCATTAAATCACAAACCCGGCGGTTTTGCCAATCCACTTATCAAAAAGCGCAAAACGCCGGTTTCGCTTGACTTATTCCCCACCGGCGTTTACAATTTTGCTATCAATAGAGTTCCTTTCAGGCGCCTTGTCAGGAGAGACAAGGCACAAGGGCGAAACCGGTTCAAGTCCGGTGCTGTCGCGCAACTGTAACTGTGGCTTTGCGGGGCGACCCGCGAAGCGCAGAAGCCAGGTCGACCGCCTGAAGGGTATGGTTCTCCACAGCCTCGCGGAAAGGAGGTGGGAAGCCGGCCAGCCTTGTGGCTGCAAGCCATCCTTCCCTGTCCACGCGACAGGGATTTTTTTTAGCTGGCGGGTGAAAGATTTTACTGTTAATGCCTGAGTGTTCGTTGCCCTTTCTCTATTAACCATTTTGTTGAGGTAATTTTACGATGAAACGTTTCGCTGTCTTAATGACTGCTTTAATGGCTTTGGTTCTGCTTCTGGCTGCGTGCAGTCCTGCCGCCCCCCAGGCGGTTGCAACCCCTACGCAACCCGCCGCGACGGCCACCACTGCCCCTACAGCCACCGCACAGCCAGCTACGCCGACTGTAGAACCCACCAGCGCGCCAACGGCTACCCAGTCGCCCAGCGCTACGCCTGAACCCCTGACGTTCACCGATGCGCTGGGGAATACGATTACACTCAGCCAGCCGGCCCAACGCATCATCTCACTGGCGCCCTCGAACACCGAAATCCTGTTTGCTCTGGGCGCTGGCTCACAGGTGATTGCCCGCGACGATTTTTCGAACTACCCAGAAGAAGCCACCCAACTACCCAGCGTGGGCGGCTCGATGATGGAATACAACCTGGAAGAGATCACCCGTCTCCAACCCGACCTGCTGCTGGCTTCGCCCCTGACGCCGCCGGAACAGGTAAAAGCCATGCAGGAAATAACGCCCAACGTTTACGTTTTGCCGAATCCAAAATCGCTGGATGATCTTTACGCCAATCTGGAAACGGTAGGCAAGCTGACCGGACGTACTGCTGAAGCCGAAGCCCTGGTGACCGATTTACGCGCCCGCGCGCAGGCCGTGCTGGATAAGGTGGCCGCTGTGACTGAGAAGCCCAAAGTGTTCTATGAACTGGACGCTACCGACCCCGCCAAACCCTGGACGGCTGGCCCTGGAACCTTTATTGAACTGCTCATCAACCTGGCAGGCGGAGAGAACCTGGGTTCGGCGTTGAGCGGTGAGTGGGCGCAGATCAGCCAGGAGGAACTGATTGTGCAGAACCCAGATATCATCCTGTTGGGCGATGCGCTGTACGGCGGCATCACCCCAGAGCAGGTTGCGGCCCGTCCGGGTTGGAGCGCCATCGCGGCGGTTAAAAATAACCAGGTGTTTGCCTTCAACGACGATCTGGTCAGCCGCCCTGGTCCGCGCATGATTGATGGGCTGGAAGAAATGGCAAAAATCTTCCACCCTGAGTTGTTTAAGTAAACCATGACGCACAGCGCTGCCCGCCCCTACCTGATCAACCTGGTGATTTTGGCGATCACGCTGGTGTTCAGCGTGGCGGTGGGCAGCGTTTTTATTGCGCCGCCGGTGCTGGCGAGCCTTTTCTACCAGAAACTGCTGGGGCTGCCGGTGGAAGCGGCGCTGGAACCCTTTGAAACGATTATCTTCACGCTGCGCCTGCCGCGCACCGTGCTGGTGGCGATCACCGGGGCGGCGCTGGCCGGCAGCGGGGCCGGCTATCAGGGGCTGTTCCGCAACCCGCTGGCCGATCCCTATCTGATTGGGGTGGCTTCGGGGGCCGGGTTGGGCGCCATCGTAGCGATGAGCCTGCGGTGGCCCCAGGCCTTTTTGGGGTTGTTCACTGTGCCGGTCATGGCCTTCATTGGAGCCATGCTGACGGTCTGGGTGGTTTACCAACTGGCGCGGGTGGGCCGCGCTCTGCCCACTACCAACCTGATCCTGGCCGGCGTGGCCGTCAGTTCCTTTGCATCCGCCCTGACCTCTTTTTTAATGCTCTCATCCACCGGGGAAGTACGCCGGGCGCTGGTATGGCTGTTGGGCGGCGCCACTCAGAGCGGCTGGCAGCCGGTGCTGGCGGAACTGCCGTACATTGTGATTGGGCTGGGCGTGCTGTTAACCCAGGGGCATGCTCTGAACGTGATGCAGGTGGGCGACGAGCAGGCCCAACAATTGGGCCTGCCGGTGGACCAGGTGCGTTTTTGGGTTATTTTTGCCGCTTCGCTGACTGCGGCAGCGGCGGTCTCTTTTGCGGGGATTATCGGGTTTGTGGGGCTGGTAGCGCCGCACGTGGTGCGCCTGGTGTGGGGCGGTGATTACCGCCGCCTGCTGCCGCTTTCGATTTTGAGCGGGGCCAGTCTGCTGTTGGCCGCCGACATTTTGGCGCGGGTGGTAATGGCTCCGCAAGAACTGCCGGTGGGCATGATTATGGCCCTGGTGGGCGCGCCCTTCTTTTTATGGGTGCTGCGCCGGGCCAAACGGCAAAACTTTTGGTAAAAAGCGGGTGTACGTATGCTACGAGTTGAACACGTAAGCGTTGCCTATGGCGAGCGCCCCATCCTGAACGATGTGAGCTTTGAAGTTGGAGCGGGAGAAATCTACGGCATCATCGGGCCGAATGGCGCCGGCAAAACCACGCTGGTGCGCGCCATCAGTGGGGTCGTGCCGCTGACGTCCGGGCGGGTGTGGGTGGCAGGCTGTGACCTGCAGGCGTTGAAGCCCGCCGAGCGCGCCCGGCGCGTGGCCGTGGTTCCGCAGGCCCGCAACCTGCCCCCGGCGTTTACCGGCTGGGAACTGGTGCTGTTAGGCCGCACGCCTTATCTGAACTGGTTGGGGCAGGTCTCACCGAAAGATGAGCAACGCGCGCGGCTGGCAATGGAGCGCGCCAATGCCTTGGAACTGGCCGACCGGCGCCTGGGCGACTTATCGGGCGGCGAGCAGCAGCGCCTGCTGTTGGCGCGCGCCCTGGCCCAAGAGGCCCCTCTACTGCTGCTCGATGAACCCACCACTCACCTGGATTTGCAGTACCAGGTGAGCATCCTCGACACCGTGCGCGAGCTGACCCAGAACGAAGGCATGGCTGTGGTAGTGGTCTTGCACGACCTTAACCTGGTGGCCCGCTACGCCGACCGCGTCGGCCTGCTGGTCAACGGCAGTCTGCGAGCCCAGGGAACTCCCGAAGAAGTACTGGAGCCAGAACTATTGGAAGAAGTTTACCACCTGCCCCTGCAAGTGCTGCGCGGCGCCGCTTCTGGCAAGCCGGTGATTCTACCGGCGAACTTATAATTAAATCAAAGTAAAGAGGCGGTTTACCGAACAGGGTATTGGATTGGGAGGGAAGGGTGATGCAAGTGAATTTATATGCCACGTTTCGACTGCTGGCGGGGGAGAAGTCGCTGTACATTGACCTGCCAGAAGGCGCGACTGTGCGCGAACTGATCACAGCGGTTGTGGAGCGGCTGCCCGTGCTGCGGACTCACTGGTTAAGCGACAACGGCGAATTACATGCGCATGTTCACATCTTTGTCAACGGCGAAGACGTGCAGAACCTGCCCGACGGGCTGGATACGCGCCTGCCCGCCAATGCCACAGTGGACTGCCTGCCACCGGTCGCAGGGGGGTAAAGAAAAGCATTTTCTCCCCTCCCTGAAAAACAGGGAGGGGGTTAGGGAAGAGACTGGCAGACGGTTAGGCAGTCTCGGTGACCTGGGTATAGACGTTAAATTGGGGTGGGTGCTCCAGGTGCTTTTTGACGGCGCATAGTTCGGCGGAGCGCACCAGTGATTCGTAATACTTTTGGGGGAAAGTGGGGGGAACCTGGATTTCCAGGTCAATGTTTTCAACCATGCCGCTGGCGGGGTTGCGGTGAACGCGCTGGACGAGGCGGATGCCCTCTGTAGGCAGTCCGCGCTGTTTGCAAAAGCCGAGGACGTAAATGCCGGCACACGTGCCAATGGAGGCCAGGAACACCGCAAACGGGGTGGGGGCCGAAGCTTTGCCGCCGCCCATGGGGGGCTGGTCGGTGGCAACGGTGAAACCATCAAAGTGGGCGTCAACGCGGGCGCCGCCGGGGAAGTCAATGATCATTTCCATGAAGATGCTGCTCCTAAAATCGAGAAGGTTTTCACAGGGTTAGATGCTGTGAGGGCGAAAAAGTTGCATTAAACAAGTCGAACCTCGCATCCCTGGAAGGATAAGAGGTTCGGCTTGAATGCCCTGCAGGGGAGAGGGCGGCTGGGAGTACCACTTGCTCGGCCGAAGACCAGGTCTGGCGCAGGATCATGGCGGCTAGGTTGATGTCTGGAATGCAAGGTGCGGCAGTGCAGGCTTCAATGAAGGCAGTAAAAAGGCTTTGATGGCAGGCGCCTGGCGACGGAAGACTGCGCCAGAGGTTGAATGGCGCCGGCAGCGTACCTGGCTTCGGCCGGCAGGAAGTACTACCAGCCAAAATACGACGCAAAAGAACAGAGCTTGCACAAACGATGGGGGCTTGAATGAAGTTTTGGTGGGTGAGTTCAATTCTGCCTGAACTGACTTGATGATAGCCTATCCGGGCGATTCTGTCAAGGCGGTAAGCAGTCTGTTAGATTAATGTAAGGAAATTAGCATTTCTTTTATTTGATGATTTTTACCAAAATTATATTTTTCCGAAAAGGATAAGAACCATTAAATATTTTCCGGTACGGAAAAGAAATTGCTAAATTATGGTTGTACATGAAAAAGATGGAATTTGGATGATAAATGTCACCACTTTGGGGATGTTTGCCACTACAAAAGGGATTTTGCTTTTATTAACATTAAGGCAATGTTTAGACAGGAATACGCTGATTTTTTCATTTTCGCGGGCCTGAGCGAGGATCAGATCAGACAGCTTTTGCCTTACATGGTAGAGTGCCAGTTCAAGAAAGATGAAGTAATTTTTCAACAGGGCGAGTCTGCCGATCATCTTTACGTCCTGCTGTCGGGCGAAATTCTGATCCGCTATAAACCCTATGATGGTCCGCCCATCACAGTGGCTCGCATCGAACCAGGCGGGGTCTTTGGCTGGTCGGCGGCTTTGGGGAGAGACACTTACACCTCCGCCGCTATTGCCATGCAAGACAGCCTGGCCTACCGCCTGCGCGGCAGTAACCTGCCGATCATCTGCGAGCAACATCCAGAGACGGGCATGATTCTGCTGGACCGGTTGGCCGGTCACGGGCTGGCCCTTCGCTTGGTCACGCCGAAACCACTGATCGAAACCAGGGCCTGGGATGTCGACCTGGTGGTGATAGAGAAGGCCACTCGCAACGCCGTGAAATTCGCAAGCTTCGACTGGCGATAGGTTGCACGGCCCTGCTGCTGTTGCCGGTGCTTGCATTCATGGAAGGGGCCGCCCGCATGGGCTCGATTCACCTGTCCGCGCTGACGACCAGTCTGCTCGTCACCACGAATCGTGCGCTCTGGGGAACACCTGGGATGGCCTTCGTCGTGCCTGCAGCCCTGTGGTTCACAGGGCATCTCCTTGCCGGAGTGTCCCCCGAAAGGACGCTCGACGCTGACCTACCCGATCAGGGGCAGCACCCGCACGGAAGCTAGGAGGCTGGTGTTAAGACGGCCTCTGGCACACAGAGACAGACACACGGAAGCGCGGCGTGCAGCACCCTGAGGCGCATCCAGTGGCGTGCGATGATCGGATCGCCAAGGGCGGGTTAATCACGCTCTCGCACAGGGTCTCGCGGCCACGAGCGTCTTCAGCCCCCGCGTGGGTCGCGGCAAGCAGGGCAAAGACACCTCCAGCAGAAACCTCCCTCGTCGACGGTTGCTACACATCCAGCCGGACACTCGGGGGGCGTAACCAAGCACCGGACATCAGGCAGACACCCAAGCCGTGGCCGATAGCAATCCAAGCCGATGTGCTTGCCATCCTTCGTGCAGTCACTGTATCGCGTGCACGGCCTGTCGGGACAGCCGGCATCGCCACACGGAACTGGACGACAACCCCCGGGCGTCCCGAGTGCAAAGACTAGACTGTCACACCAAATTACTTGCTCCCAGGAATAGTCGCAATACAGGCCTGGCCCGCAATCCTCGTCCATTTGGCAAGGCATGGGCGGCGTGTTCACCTCCACGGGTGGGAGATCGAGATTGTCACCTAGAGCGTCTGTGATGCCTTCGTCCAGACGCCTGGTCGATTGGGAATCGGCCAGTCCTTGCGGCACGTCGACCAATGGACCATCCAAGCTGGAACCTTCGGGACCGGCCTCAACCGACACGTCCACGGTTGGGGGCAGCTCGGCTCCGGCCTCCCGACCGCCCCGAGGTGGGGCCATCCCGCCTCTCCCGCAGCCAAGCCACAGGCACAACGCGGTGAGAATCCAGCCCCGTATCACGATGCTACCTTCCATGGACGCCCCTTTTCTGTCGGATCAGAATCAGTCCCATCAGGCAGAGGAACAATGCGATGGGGAAGACGAGGCTGTGGCCCAATGCTGGCGTTCGAACTCCGCCCGTGGGCGTGTAGCTGGCCGGATTCTGTGGATTTGGCGTTGCCTGATATCGGAACATGCCGGTGCGATAGTTGTTGTAGGGGATCGCCATCACCCTATACGTCTTGCCATAGTCGAGGCCATACACCGTGATTGAGTCCGGCGAGGTGCTGTTGTGGATGCAGTGCTAGCCGCTGGTGCCGATCTGGTTATAGGGTTGCTGCGCGCCGGACCAATCGACTGGTGAATAGGCGCCCGGCGGGTTTCCCGGGCACATGAAGTCAGCCCCGTATGCGGTTCCGTCAACCACAGGTGGCAAGCCAGCATCACCCTCGGACATAGCAACGATCACCCCCTCGGTGGTGCCCAATGCCGTGCGCCAGGTCACGCGCATGGCAGCCTTGTTGGGGTCTGCTACCGCATCGTACGTTGTCTGGACAAGCACTTGTGCAGTCGGCGTCGCGGGCGCGGGTGATGACATCTATCAGCCCTTTTTCGGTAATCGGGTCGCCAATTTGCACCGACGCGCCGGAGACTTCGCCGGTTTGGGCGTCCATCGTCATCGAGGAGAAGGTCGCGCCGCGCAGGCCATCGCGCCCGGTGCGGCCGCCGAGGACAATCACCCGGTCGCCGGGCTGGGGATTTTTGCGGTGTTTGCCTTTGGGGGCGATGCCCACGCAGCCGCAAAAGACCAGCGGATTGGCAGTGTAGCCTTCATCGTAGAGAATCGCGCCGTTGACGGTGGGAATGCCGATTTTGTTGCCGTAATCCTGCACGCCCGCCACCACTCCGCTCTGGATGCGGCGCGGGTGCAGGACGCCTTCGGGCAGGGAATCGGGGTCGGTATCCTGCGGGCCAAAGCACAGGATGTCGGTGGCGGCGATGGGCTTGGCGCTCACCCCCAGCACATCGCGGATGACGCCGCCCACGCCGGTATTCGCCCCGCCAAACGGTTCGATGGCCGAGGGGTGGTTGTGCGTCTCGACCTTGAAGGAAACTTCAAATTCATCGTCAAAGTCAATGATTCCGGCGTTATCCACAAATGCGGAAATGACCCAGGGCGCGGCGATTTGGTCGGTGGCGGATTTCAAATAAGTCTTAATAATTGAGTTGACTTCGGGGGGGTAATTGGTAAGTGGGGATTGGGAATTACCATTTACCAAATTACTAATTACCACGTTGGCCTTAAATGTCTTATGCACGCAATGCTCGCTCCAGGTTTGGGCGATGGTTTCAAATTCCACGTCGGTGGGGTCGCGGTCAATTTTGCGGTAGTAGGCCTGAATGGCCTGCATTTCGGCCAGGTCGAGGGCAGCGCGGCGGT
>Ga0101944_10002870_pt1 | contig 26106 bp, 23 predicted proteins | sample DewCreD2012metaG_FD_75245 | JGI IMG/M metagenome (GOLD analysis project Ga0101944, IMG submission 75245) | Hot spring sediment bacterial and archeal communities from British Columbia, Canada, to study Microbial Dark Matter (Phase II) - Dewar... ... | reverse complement strand
CACCGTTGGACGGTGGAGAGCGAGTCGCGGTTCGACGCGGGATGGATCACGTGGGTGCGGTACAGCCCGGCGGAGAGCGTGGAGGGGTATTTTGGGGCGGAGGGGGAGGACCGGACGGACCGTTGGACGTGGCTATCGACGTCCTCGTACACGGGCCCTGCGGGGCATCTGTTCGAGCAGCGCTTCGGCAGCACGACGACGCTGTCGCACACGTCGACGAGTGTGGGCACGCCGCCGGGCGACGTGGCGGTGATCGCGGCGATGAACGCCATTGCCAACCAGCGCATCGGCGCATCGGCGTCCGGCGGCCACGGGACGGCGAACTCGACCGACGGCCAGGGCGATGGCGGAATCGCCGCCGACGCCGTCGTCGCGGCGAAGGACCTGAATCTGGCGGAGTTCTTCGCCCAAGCCGACGCCCAACCCGGCAGCCAGCCCGCCTGGCAGGCCGCCGGTCAAGCCGCCGGTCAACTCGCCGGTGACTCCAGCGAACCAGGTTCGGAGCCGGCCAAGGCCCCGCCCGCGCGCCATCCCGACAGCGCCATGTCCGAGTCTTGGCTCGACGCGTTGGACGAGCTGGAAGACCATGCCAAAACCGCCCACGACGAACCCGAGCAACTCCCCGCCCTCACCGACGCCGCGATCGCCTCCTTCACCGCCCTGGACAACGCCGGCTCCGGCACTACGGGCGGGGTAATCTACGCCGCGCTCTCCGACGCCCCCGAAGGCGGCACGCCGCCGCCTAGCGCGGGCGGCGCTTGGGCAACCGTGTGGGGATGGTCTGGCCCGCACCGCCCTAAGGTTACGGTGGTTAACCAGGAGGAAGCCGATGCCGCCTTGAGTCAACGGCATGCAGTTCCGACCAATCCTCCTCGCTGTATGGCCTGCCACGGGGGTTTCAATGCTGGCCTCCTAAAGTGGGAAGAATTGTCGCGCGAGGAGCAGATTGCCATAATCCGAGCGTTGAACACTCCGTGGCCTATCCTGGGAGGCAACAGCTTGTTTCTTGAGGATTTCCTGTTCGGTCAAGGCGAAAGGAACAGGTTTTACGGCCCTGATAGTCGCGAAACCAAGGAGATGCGGGAATCTCCGGGAGGCGTTAAGTTGCGGGACGAGTTCTACAACACTGGCTGCAAGAATGTGACCGGCTTCATATACGGAACCGGAGAAGCGGCAAGAGAATCGCCCCCTTGGGGCTCCACCACACCAGCGCAAGTTGGAGGCTTCATTGGATACGCGCACAATAACGGCGACGGAACAGTCACGTTCACAATCTATAACGAAGCGGGGACACACTCGTTCTTTTACCATGCGGTACCGAATAGAACGAGCCCGACAGGTCCGATGCGGACCATCTATCAGACATTTCAATGGACGGAGCAGATCGACAAGGGCAGGTGCCGTTGAAGCGACTAGCCTCAAGTAGTTCAACACTTCTCGCTTCGCCCTTCGTATGGGCATGTACGATTCTCAGGCAGGACCTTTCACAATGGCGCCCGAATATTTTCCATTCGTCGGCTTTGTTGTGCTAGCGGTCTTTGCGCTCATGGCATTGGCCGCCGCCGGCGTCCTTCTCCTCACGGCGCGCCGCAACAGAGAACGCCGTCCAGCGCTGCGCATATCCTCGATGGTCGCTTTTTCCGCGGCGGTCATTTTGATCCTGATGCTCCTCGCGTTGGGTAGCATGATACGGCAGCAGTTCTTCTTGAACGAGCCGCTTGCGGCTGCCTGCGGTAAGGGCGACCTTCGCGAGGCTCAGCGGCTTCTGTCGAAGGGCGCATCGCCAGATGCCTACGGTGTAGACTTCGTGGAGACCGCGCTTATCGCGGCCTCAAAATCTGGACACGCTGAAATCGTCGCACTCTTGCTTCGCAGGGGTGCCAACGTTCACCTCAAAGACAGCAAAGGAAAGACAGCTTTGCAATGGGCGAAGGAGCTTGAACACAATGACATTGCCCGTCTGCTTGAGGAGGCCGACGCGCGAGGGCGCAGGTTGGAGCGTGAACCATAAACGAGGGAATGCGCGCGGGTGCCCCGGATTAAACCGTGGGCGGGAAGGCCAGTGTGCCACTGCTTCGCAGCGGAGCGGAGAAGCAGTGCGATATGCAAGCCAGGGCAATTGGGATGTCTCGTGAATTGCGCAGCGCCAGCGCCTGGGGGAATTCGAGCACGTCCAGACCGTCGGCCATACGCCCACCAGGCGCTTCGGGCTGTACAATACGGACATCGCCGTTCACGGAAACTGTTTCGCTTTTCGCGGCGCCGGGGACTGTCCCGATTCTCGCGGCGAAGCCCGCGAAAATGGGACTGTCCCCCTCGGCAGCATATGAACGTGCGCATACTTGTGCATACTTGGGTCCGGTCCCACGCCGAGTCCGAGTACGAACTGATGGCTTCGATGACCTCCGAGTCCACAACCACGACTTCCACGAGCCAGACGTGGTTCGGTTACCACGCCAAGGGCTCGGGCTGGGCCAACGCCGTGGACCGCGAAGCGGGCATCATCGGCGGGACGAGCGCCGCGGGAGTGTACTACCGCTACGCCACGGGCGGGAGCGACTACCTGGCCGAGATGGGAAGAGGACCGGGTGGCGCCGGGGGGAAGGCGAGATTTGGAGTGGACGTCGAAGATGCGGTGCGATTCGAGAAAGGAGGACACCACGATGCTGACACGGCGTCGTTTTGTTGAGCGCCTCGTGCTGGCGTCCGCCGCCGCGGCGGGGACGCAGGGCCTTCATGCCTCGCCGAGGACCGGGGGCGGATCGCCCATCGCCGTCTTTGAAAAAGTCTTCGAGGGGCTGGACTATGACGAATTGGCGGACGCCCTGGAGCGGATCGGCGCGGACGGCGTGGAGGCGACGATTCGCGCCAACGGCCGCATCAAGCCCGAAGCCGCGGCGGAGGAAGTCCCCAAGATGCAAGCGTCGCTCGGCAAGCGGGGCAAACGGATCGTGATCGCCGCCACCGACGTGCGCCGGGCCGATGAGCCGCTGGCCGCGCCGCTGCTGAAGACGCTCAAGGCCAACGGCGTTTCGCATTATCGCATGGGGCACGCCTACTTCGATCTCGACCGGCCGCTCAAGCCGCAGGTCGCCGATTTCGCCAAACAGGCCAGGGACCTCGCCGCGCTGAACAAGGAAGTGGGAATCCAGGGGCTGTACCAGAACCACTCGGGCGGCAAGTACGTCGGGGCGTTGATCTGGGACGCCGTCATGATGCTCGACGGCATTGATCCCGACGCGCTGGGGCTGGCCCTCGACACCCGCCACCTGATCAAGGACACCGGCTCCTCGTGGAGGACCGCGGTGGCGGCCTGCAAGCCGCACATCCGGGCGATTTACGTCAAAGACGGGATGTGGTTCGGTCCGCGGGGCGATCAGTACAAGGACGTGCCGTTGGACACGGGTTTTGTCAACGCGGGCGTGTTCCGGGAAATCCGACGCGGCCTGACCCCGGTGCCCTTGTGCATCCACATGGAGTGGCTCGGGTACCGGGTGTTTCCCAAACACGAGATCCCCGACGCGATCAAGGCCCACCAGAGGGACCTGGCCGCGCTGCGCCGATGGCTGGCGAATTGAGGGGGCGGTCCGTGGCCGGTCGCGCCTGGCCCGGCCCAAAGGCCGCGCCGTCGCTCGACGGCCGTCACCGGCCGCTTTGGTGAAGTCGCGTGGGCACGGCCGCAGGGCGAGGCGCGCGGGGCGGCCGGTCACGAATCGTTTTTCGGGATGGCCCGGCCGTGCGGGTCCGTGGGAGTACGGGCCACGGCGTCGGCGAGCTTGTCCTGCAATCCGCGGTCGATGTAGTGTTCCATGCGCGTGGCCGGTTCGTGGACGTGATCGGGCGCCAGCCCCAGTCGGTGGACCAGATAGGCCTCCCAGAGGCGATGGGAACGGACCAGCAGCCTGGCCTGGTTGCGTCCGGAGTCGGTCAGGCGGAGGACCGCGCCGTCGCGGCGGATCTCGCCCCGCCTTTGGAGCGAGAGCAAGGCGAGCCGAGCCAGTAGCCCGCCTCCGACGGCCCGGGCCGCTTCCCGCCACCCCAGCGCCCGCTCGATGTTCAGTTCTTCGAGGCGATAGAACATCGCCAGCAAGTCCTCGCGCACGACCCGAACCGAACTGGCGAGATTCCTGGCCAGCACTCCGAGGATGCCGTAACGCGGCGAGGCCAAAGCCGCCGCGAGGTACCCGATTCCCGCGACCGCCGCCATGGTGCCCGCGGTGTTGGTGTTCAGCCATACCGCGGCCATCTGGCCGATCACGGCCGCGCCGACGGCGATTCCGGCCGCAATCCAGAGCATCCGGCCCAGGCGATCGGTGAGCAAATGCGCGGTGGCCCCGGGCACGATCAGCATGGCGATCACGAGGATCGAACCCACCTGCTCGAACGAGGCCACGGTGGTCAAGGCGACGAGGGCCATCAGCGCGTAATGGACCAGGCCGGAGCGGAATCCCATGGTCGTGGCCAACGCCGGATCGAAGGAACTGACCAGCAATTCTTTCCAGAAAATCACGATCACCGCCACGTTCAACACCAGCACCGAACCGACGCTGAGCATCGCCCGGGGAAACTCGTAAGGGCCGATCCGGGCGAGATGGAAGCCCACAAACTCCAACAGGCCGTACAGCACGCAGTCGGGATCCAGGTCGACCCGATGCGCGTAGCGCTTAATGAGAATCACGCCCAGGGCGAACAGCGAGGTGAAGACCACGCCCATGCTGGCGTCCTCGGGCACGCCCACTTGGCGATGGAGCGTTTGCGTCAGCGCGGCCGTGAGCAGGCCCACCACCAGGGCTCCCACGAACATCGGGACGACGCTGAGGCTGCCGGAAAAGACAAAGGCGACGACGAGGCCGGGCAGGACGGCGTGCGAGATGGCGTCGCCCAGGAGGCTCATCCGCCGCAGCACCAGATAGCAGCCCACCAACGCGCACGCCGTGTTGGTCATCGCCCCCACGGCGATAACCCAGAGATCGTTCTGAGCGTCCAGGCTAAGGCGGTTGAACCATTCCATGGGAAATCGGGGGTTCGGGGTTCAGGAATCGGGGGCCATGGTTCGGGGTTCGGAAGGCAGGGCAATCGGACCGCCTGGAGTTCGGAGACGGAGTTTCTTGCGTTGTTCGTTGCCCATTGCTCGTTGTCCGTTCACCCTTCCCTGTCCTGTCGCGTCTTCCTGGTTTGCGGCGTTCAGGTTTTCGGGCCTTGTGAAGCCTGCGACTCGAATCCCCTGCCCTGCCCTGGCATCGCCGCACCCTCTGGTGGATGGAGTTCGTGGGGCGAGCTGGGGACGGGCTGCGCGGCGCCGGCAGCGACCCAGCCGGCGCCGAAGCGGCCTTCGAGTTCCTCGAGGATCTCGGGCCCGAGGAGGTGTTCGATCGAATCGGCGTCGCGGTCCACGTGGTCCGGGGCGATCGAGGCGCCGTGAATGAGGAACCATTCCCAAAGCCGGTGGGCTCGAACGAGGCGGCGGGCCTGCTCCAGCCCACGCTCGGTAAGCTGCACGCCGCCGGGGACGCGCCGGACCAGGTCGCGCCCCCCTGCCCTTCTGACCACCCACGCCAGCCCGGCACGGCTCCATGCGCGGCGCGCCAACAGGTCGTCCCAGGGGATCGTCGCGAGGGTTGGCAGATGCGGCTCCGCGCACTCGAACAGGGTGCGGAGGAGGTTTTCGTCGGAGGTTCGCGCCCTCAGCCTGAGGTGGCTCCATCCCCGCGCCAAAAGTCCTCGCTGCGGAGCAACCAGAACGGAAAACAAGAATACCGCCGTTGAGCAAAGGACGATCACCGGGCCGGTTGGCAGGTTCGCCTTTTGTTCAAGGCCGAACGGGTCGAATCCCAACCAGCCTTTGACCGCCCCGGCGGAGATCAGCGAGCCCATCGCTCCCGCCACGGCCCCCAGCACGCCGGAGAGGAAAAGCATCCGCTCCAGGCGGTCGGTCCAGAATCGGGCGGCCGCGCCCGGAATGATGAGCATGGCAGCCATCAGCACCACGCCCACGGACGGCAAACCCGCCACCGTGACGAGAGTCAGACTGCCCATCATGGTGATGTCCAGGGTCAAGGTGGGCCAACCTTGGGCCTGGGCGAACGCGGGATCGAAACTAAAGGCCTTGAACTCCTTGTGGAACAGGACCAGAACCAGGAGGACCACCGCCGACACGCCGGCCAAGAGGTAGATGTCCTCGCGGACCATGCCCGCCGCCTGGCCGTAGATGTAGGTTTCCAGGCCGGCCTTGGACCCGCCCTCGGGCATGTTTTGAATGTAGGAAGACAGCATGATCCCTGCGCCGAAGAAGGTGCTCAGGACGATGCCCAAGGCGGCGTCTTCCTTGGTCCGGGTCCAACGGCAGGTCAAGGTGACCAAGGCCACGCCGGCCAATCCCGTGACAAAAGCCCCGCCCAGCATCCCGAGAAAGTGCCGTCCGCCGAGCACCAGAAACGCCAGGCACAAACCGGGAAGGGCGGCGTGGGAGAGCAAGTCGCCGGCCAGGGCGCGGCGGCGCAAGACCGCGAAGGCGCCGACCACGCCGGCGACCCCGCCCAGCAGCGAGGTCCCGATGGCCACGATCCAGGTCAGGTACGTCATTGCAGCGCTCGAACAGGCTTCGGCGTCGGGACTTTCTTTCCGTAATCGTTCACGGGCCGGGGACTGGCGCGTTTTTTGGGGCCGTTTCGCGCCGGAAAACGTGCCTGTCTCCTTCCCGGCCAGGGGGACAGTCCCATTTTCGCGGACTTCGCCGCGAGAATCGGGACAGTCCCCGTGAACGGTTGCGCCTTTCCACATCGGCGAGCGTCGCAGCGGGCTGGTGCGGGGAGTCCGATCGCCGAGATGGAAACAAGACTTGGCGTTTTCACGAGGGCTTTCCTAGTCGCACGGCCTCGGCCGCTTCGTCGAGAATGGTCAGCCGTCCGCCGAAGGTCTTCTGGAGATTCTCGTTGGTGAAGGTGGTGTCCGTGGGTCCGGCATCGACCAGGCGCATGTTGAGCAGGACCACGTAATCGAAATACTGCCGGACGGTCTGCAAATCGTGATGGACCACGATGACGGTCTTTCCCCCCTCCCGAAGCTGCTGGAGCACGCCGACGATGGCCTGCTCGGTGGCGGCGTCCACGCCGGCGAACGGCTCGTCCATGAAGTAGATTTGGGCGTCCTGGGCGAGCGCCCGGGCCAAAAACACCCGCTGCTGCTGCCCGCCCGAAAGCTGCCGGATCTGCCGTCCGGCCAGCGGCTCCATGGCGACTTGGGCCAGGGCCTGGTGGGCCTGTTGGCGCTCGCGCTGGCCCGGCCGGCGGATCCAACCCAGCCGCCCATAGGTGCCCATGAGCACCACATCGAAGACGGTGACCGGGAAATCCCAATCGACCGATTCGCGCTGGGGAACGTATCCCACGAGGTGCCGCTGTTTGGCGTAGGGTTGGCCGTAGATTTCCACCTTGCCGCTGGCCAGCGGCACCAGCCCCAAAGCGGCCTTGATCAGCGTGCTCTTGCCTGCCCCGTTCGGCCCGACGACCGCTATCAGCTTTCTCTCGGGCAAGACGAGGTCCACGTCCCACAAGACCGGCTTGCGGTGATAGGCGACCGTCATGTCGTGGATTTCCAGCGGGGGGGCAGGCATGGCGCGTCCTATTTGAGGGCCTCGACGATCGTGTTCAGGTTGTGCTCGATCATTCCCAGGTACGTTCCTTCGCGGGTCCCTTCGGGGCCCATGGCGTCGGAGAACAACTCGCCGCCGATGGCCACGTTGTGGCCGCGGGCCGCGCAGCCTTCGACCAACGCGCGGATATTCTTGATCGGCACGCTGCTCTCCACAAACACGGCTTTGACGCGACGCGCGACCAACAGGTCGATGATCTGATTGACACCCCCCAGGTCGGCCTCGGCGATGGTGCTCAATCCCTGAAGGCCGTGGACCTCGACCTCGTAGGCGTCGCCGAAATAGCCGAAGGCGTCGTGGGCGGTGACCAACACGCGCCGCTGCTTCGGGATTTCGGCCAGCCGTTTCCTACATTCTTCGTCCAGCGCCCTCAATTTGGCAACATAGTCGGCGGCATTCCGGCGATAATCGTCGGCCCGCTCCGGATCGAGCGCCATGAGTCTTTCGGCCGCGTATTCTGCGCACCGCGCCCAAAGGGCGACATGGAACCACACGTGCGGGTCGTACACGCCTTCCGTGCCGGGCATGTGGCGGAGCGACGACGGGTCGGAACGCTTGAGCCCGTCGGTGACCGCGTAGGCGGGCTTCCAGCGGTGCAGCTTCTCCAGCAATTCCGCCAGACGGCCTTCGAGGTGCAGGCCGCTGTAAAACACCACGTCGGCCGAAGTCAACATCCGGACATCGCGCGGGCTGGCCTTGTACAAGTGCGGATCCACGCCCGGGCCCATCATCGATTGCACCACCACGTGCCGCCCGCCGATGTTCTTGAGCATGTCGGCCACCATGCCCGTGGTGCAGACCACGCGCACCGGATATCGCAGGGCAGCCTTGGAGTGGGATTCCGCCCGGCGGCAGCCCGACGGGACGCTCAGCCAAACGGCGGCGACCACCAGGCCGAGACAGACCGCGGTTCGTTTTGCCTGCGGCTTCATCTCGCGACTTCTCCGGCCGGCCAGGTCGGCTCACGTCGGAACCGCGGTTTTCCGCGATTTGGATTCCCTCTCGAACTCGTTGACATCGCGCACCAGGACGTGGCCCTCGCAGATTTCGCGTTGACGAGCCATGAGATCGCGGATCATGGCATCCACGTCGTCGTTGAGCTTGCGAGCCGAGGCGCCGCGCACTTGCCGCACTTCGCGAATCAGGTGGTCATCAGGCATCGACTTTTCCCTTCGAGGTCAACCTTCTCCACGCGATTCTCCATGGGCCAATCACGGTCGGCCAGCGCAGCTCAGGACTGTTCGTCCCCTCCGGCAACGCCATACCAACGTGGATCCGTCACTTCTTTGCCCACAGCCGCAGCAGCACGCCGCCGTGGCGGGCGATCTTGGCGGAGAATTGCGTTTCGCAGCCGGAGAGGTCCTGCTGGCGCCAGAGGTCGCGGACGCGCTGCGGGGCGGGAAGCTTGAGGTCGCTCCACCTGGCGGTCACTTCGGCGGCCAGTTCGCCGCGGTTGAACAGGCCCACGGCCTTCGAGCCGTCTTCCATGTCCTTGACCATGGCGAACGTCTCCTCGGCGAGCGGAATGACCAGCGCGCATTGGCCCAAGGCGTCCTGATTGACTTCGATCACCTCCGGATTGCAGAGCACGTTGAGTGTGAACTCGTCCAGTCGGCTCATGTCGCCGCTGTAGAACAAGGGCGAGGCCATCAGGCACCAGAGCGACATGTAGGCATACTGCTCGCTGGGCGTGATCGGGCACGGCTTGGGCTCGCCGCCGGTGCGGGCGTCGCCGATGTAGCCGATCTGGATGTAGTCCGGGTCGTTCCAGCTTCCCGGCCGCGAATACTTCCGGTGCTCGGCGTTCTTCAAGGCCACCTCGAAGATGCGGTCCAATTCGAAGCCCAGGTCGCCGGCCGTGCGCCAGCTTTGCCCGCCGACCTCGGCCCCCCACTCCCAGACGTCGCCCATGCCGTACTGGCAGAGGTTCAACACGATGTCGCGCTTCTGTTTCTTGAGCAAATCGCCCATGAGGATGTACGGCTTCTTGAGCGTCTCACGGTCCTGTTTGCCCTTGACCACGTCGCCGTAGGAGCACCAGTCGTATTTCAGCAGGTCGAAGCCCCAGTCGGCGAACTGCTTGGCGTCCTGGGCCTCGTGCTGGTACGAGCCGGCGAAGCCCGCGCAAGTGAACGGGCCCGGCGACGAATAAATCCCCGCTTTCAGGCCCTTGACGTGGATGTAGTCGGTCAGGGCCTTCATGTCGGGGAAGTGCTTGTTGGGGAGGATGTTTCCGTTGGTGTCGCGCAGCGGCCCGACCCGCATCGGGTCGCTGTGCTTCGGCGCGTTCATCCAGCAGTCGTCGATGCTCACGTACTGGTAGCCGACGTCGGCCATCCCGGAACTCACCAGAATGTCGGCCGCCTTGCGCATCATCTTGTCGGTGATGCGGTTGTAGTGGGCGTACCAATGGTTCCAGCCCATGGGCGGCGTCAAGGCGAGCGTGTCGCCGCAGACGATGCGGAACGTCTTCTCCGCGGTCCCGGCCGCGTTGGACGCCCGGAGCGTGACCACGTGCTTGCCCGGCTTCTCGATGCAGCCGGTGATGATGCCGGTCTGTGGATCGACCTTGAGTCCGTCGGGCAGGTTCTCGGCCGCGAACGCGATCGGCCGCTGGCCAGTGGTGGGAATGCGGTAGAGGAACGGGTTGCCGGGCCGGCAGCCGTAGATCGTCGGGCCATTGATCCGCGGCTTGGGGCCGGGTTTGGGAGTGAGGATGAACGGGGCTTCGAAGGGGCCGGCGACGGCCTTGGGCCGCGCGCCGGTGACCTCGAAGCGGGCCTCGGCCCAATTGGCGTGGTCATAGTTCACCCCGTCGCCCGTTGGATCGACGATCAACAGCAGCGTGTCGATTCCCTGGAGCTTCACGTCGACTTCCTTGGCGGCCTGGCCGGCCTTCATCACGCCGCTTCGCCACAGGGGCTTCCCGTCGCCATAGATACGGAACTCGACGCTGCCGACGTTGCCCTTCACCTCGTCGTCGACCCCGACCATGGCCTTGAACGACTCGGACCCTCGGCCCAGGTCCACGTACATCCGGCTGGCCGCGTGCGTGCCCACGCCGCGCTCGAATTTCTGGCCGGCGATGGACATTGGCTTGCCTTCGATCGATTTGTCCTTGCGCGGTCTGCCCCAGCCCGCGCTCATCCGGCTCAGATCGAGCGACGAAAGCCAGACGGTTTCCGCGGCGAAGGTCGAACCGGCCAAGAGCAGGGCCATTGCCCCGCCCATGAGGGATCTCATCACGCAAGACTTGATCATCTTCCCCGCTCCTTCCCATCGAGCAACTCGGACACCTGACGGCATGATATCGCAGACCCCTTGGCACGACTAGCGGCCAGGGTCGGAGTGTGCCGCAGGCCGGATTGTGTCAACGGCACTTGATTCGAACAGCCCGGTGGCCTTATAACGCCCTAACCGGCCTGAGCGGAGGGCGGGAGCCTGCTCAGTCCGCGATCGTGAACAATCAAGGCCCGGGCTCCTGAACCAGCCGTTTGGACCGCATGGGATTGCTTCGACGGCCGCCTCACCGCCGGCCCTGGCCGGCCTGCGATCCGGGAGAGCGTCAAGCCGATCGCCCCCTGAGGGTTGCCTTGGTCTGTACCCAGCGACTGTGGCATGGCGGCGAGGAGCAGGGCGCGCTACTGGCCAGGGGGCTTCGCCAATGCGGCCACCAGCCCGCCATTCTTGCGAGAGCCGATGGCCAGTTCGCGCGGCGCATGGCCGACGAGGGCTTCCAGGTCGTTCGTTTCCGCGGCAACGGGCGCAATCCCGCGGCCTTTTTTCAAATTCGGGCCGCGCTTCGCCGCCTGCGGCCGGATGTCGTTCATTACAATGATCCTCACGCGATCACGGCGGCGGGCTTGGCAGGGGTTGGGCTGGGAATCGCGGCCCGTGTGGCGGCGCGCCATTTGTGCTTTCCGATCCGCTGGGCAATTCGGTATCGGGCCTTTTGCGATCGGGTGGTATGCGTGTCCCACGCGGCTGCCCAGGCGTGCCGCGACAGCGGCATTCCGCCGCGGATGATCCGCGTGGTCCACGGGGGAATCGACCCCGCCGCGTGGCAGCATGGCGATCGCGCGCGGGGCCGCGGCGCGCTCGGCGTGTCCGACGAGGCACTCGTGCTCCTCACCGTGGCGCAATTGGTGTCGTGCAAGGGACATCGCTATCTGCTGGAAGCGATGAAAAGCGTCGTGCAGCGACGGCCGGAAACGCGCCTCGCGCTTGCCGGCGACGGCCCTTTGCGGCCCTTGCTCTGCGCTCAGGCCCGCGAATTGGGAATCGACACCCACGTCCAATTCCTTGGCCACCGGGCGGACGTGCCCGACCTCTTGGCCGCGGCCGATCTGTTCGTCTTGCCGTCGCTGAGCGAGGCCCTGCCGGTCACCCTCATGGAGGCGATGCTGTCCGGCTGTCCGGTGGTGGCCACCACGGCCGGTGGAATTGGAGATCTGGTGGGCGATCCGACCGACGCGGGAAAGCCGCTGGCGTGGACGGTCCCTCCGGCCGACCCGCACCTGCTGGCCGCCGCCATTCTGGATGCCCTGGACAACGAGCGTCTGCGGGCCGCGCGCGTCGCGCGTGCACGACAGCGAATCCTCGAACACTTCACGGCCAGCCGGATGGTCCACGAGACCCTCGGCGTCTATCGCGAAGCGATGGGCCTCGCGTAGGCCAAGGATGCGTTCGATCAGGTTCGAGACTTGGATCCCCGAGCAAGGGAACTCCGGACCGGCCAAGGGGGACAGTCCCATTCTCGCGGACTTCGCCGCGAAAATCGGGACAGTCCCCGTGAACGGTTACCTTCGCGGAGGCGCGGTTCGAGCGGCGAAGGTTGGGCTTAGCGGCCTTTCGTGGGCGGCTCGCGCTGGGTCGAGTGCTCGTCCCGTTTGGAGGCCGGCGCCTGGCCGTTCGGCTTTTTCAACAGTTCGTCCTGTTTGGGATGCTCGCCGAGCCAGTTGACCTGGCCGCTTTTCACGTCGTAGATCGCCCCGACGACCTTCAGTTTCCCGGCCTCGATCTGGTGACGCGCGATGGAACTGTTCGTGAGAAGCTCTTCCACCGCGTGCCACACATTGGCCTCGACGGCGCAGGGCACGAGGGCCTTGCCGTTGAGTTCCGGATGGGCAACGTGGGCCTGATGCACGGCGGGCGAGATCTTATCGACGATCGCCTTGACCGTTCCGTGCACTTCCGTGCCGATGGTGGCCGCGGTCACGGCGCCGCACTCCGTGTGCCCAAGAACGACCAACAACGGGGCGCCCAAGTGCTCCACAACGTATTCGATCGTTCCCAGCTCGTCGACTCCGCAGACATTGCCGGCCACGCGGATCGAAAAAATGTCGCCGATCCCTTGATCGAAGACGATTTCCACCGGCACGCGCGAGTCGGAACAGGCCAGGACCGCGGCAAACGGGTGCTGGCCCTCGGCGGCGGTTTGGGCCCGCCGCCTGGCGTCTTCATGCGGGTGGAGGCAGTGGTCGTGGGAAAACCGAAAGTTGCCCTCCTTGAGCCGCGAAATCGCCTCGCCAGGCGTGACCCCGGCCGTTGACCCATCGCCGGACAAGGCTGGTCCGCCTTGCCACCAGACCAGACTCGCCAAGAGGCAGCCCATCGCAATCGTCCGGTTCATGAATCCTCCCATCGCCGCAATGTTGTTGAGCCAACGGGAACTCGCCCGTCTCACCGCCTCGCGGCCGGAAAACTGCCAGGCCGCAGAGTCCTATCCTCAATTATGGAAGATTTTCCGCACTTGCCCAACCGCTTGTCCGCCAAGACGCAGAGATTACAATGGGCGACGCTCGTCGTATCTGACCGAGACCCACGCAACCAGCGGATCCCCTGCCCTTCCCATCGAGGCCGACATGCACCGCACGCCACTCTACGATTGGCATGTCGCTCATGGCGCCCGGATGGTCGAATTTGCCGGCTGGTCCATGCCGGTCCAGTACAGCTCCATCATCGAGGAGCATAACGCCACCCGAAACGCGTGCGGCATTGCCGACATTTCCCACATGGGCCGAATCCGATTCGAGGGTCCCGGGGCGGAGGAATTCCTCGCGGGCCTGCTTACCCGCCGCATGAGGGACCTTCGTTTGGGTCAGATACGCTATTCCTTGGTGACCAACGAGCAAGGGGGGATCCTGGACGACGTTCTGGTGGGTTACTACCACAATGAGTATGGCCAGCCGTTCTACGTCGTGGTGGTCAACGCCGGCAATCGGGAGAAGATCGTCCGCTGGATCGAGGACCACCTCCCCCGCGAATTGGCGCAAGTCCCTGGCCGCGAGGTGATTTGGACCGATGTCACGCGGCTCTGGGCGATGTTCGCTATCCAGGGACCGCGATCCTTCGAGCTGCTCGAATCGCTGGTCGACGCCGATCTGGAATGGATGCGTTATTACAACGGGGCCCAAGTGCAGATTCTCCACCCGGCGGCGCGGCGTCAAGGGGGCATCATCAGCCGCACGGGCTACACCGGCGAAGACGGATTCGAATTGAGCGTCGGGGCGAGCATTGCCGTGGATGTTTGGAACGCCATCGTGGAGTTGGGGAAGCCGTTGGGACTCGTTCCGACGGGCATCGGCGCCCGCGATACCCTGCGCCTGGAGGCCGGGATGCCCCTTTACGGCCACGAACTCGATGAGCACATCGACCCATTCCAGGCGGGACTCGGTTTCGCGTGCTATTTGGAAGGCGTCGACTTTCCCGGCCGCGACGCCTTGAGGAGGCTTCGCGATCAGACGCCCAAGGCGGTGCGCGTGGGACTGAAAGTGGCCGGTCGGCGTGTGGCCCGACAGGGGGCCCCGGTGTTTGCCGGCGACCAGCGCATCGGCGAGGTCACCAGCGGGACCTTCTCACCCACCCTCCAGGAGTCCATCGCCATGGCCTATCTAGCGCCCGATTGGGCCCAACCCGGAATCGAAGTCAACGTCGACGTGCGTGGCCGGCGTGAACCGGCCCGGGTCACCCCCTTGCCGTTCTACCGCCGCAGCGTGAAAGGGACCTTGCCGTGAACCCCCAGGAACTGCTTTTTGCCCCGACCCATGAATGGGTCCATCTTTCCACGGATCCCAACGGCGACACGATCGCCACCGTGGGCATTTCGGCCTTCGCCCTGGAGGCGCTGACCGATCTGGTTTTCATCGACTTGCCGCCGGTCGGCCGTCGGTTGGAAGCGGGCGGGCCGTTCGGCGAGATCGAGTCGGTCAAGGCTGTCAGCGATCTCTACAGCCCCGTGGACGGCGAGGTGATCGAAGTCAACTCCGCGGTCGCCGAGCGATTGGATCGCATCGCCGAGGATCCCTACGGGGCGAACTGGCTGGTGAAGATCAAAGTGGCCGGCGACGTCGACCGCGGCAAGTTGCTGTCCTACGCCGAATATCAGAAACAGTGCGCCGAGGACGCGCATTAGATGCCCCGACGCAGCAAGGCCGATGTCGAAGGCGGCCGGAGTTGAAGGGGTCGGACGTCTTCGTTCGCGAAATGGACTCCCGGCCCCAGGACGCCGCTCAACTGATTCCTTTGGTCCAGCCCCCATGCCGTACATCCCCAACACGCCTGAAGACCAAGAGGCGATGCTGGCCGCCATCGGCGTCGCCTCGATCGAGGATTTGTTTGCGTCGGTGCCGCCGGAGTTGCGGCTCCGTCGCGCCTTGAACCTTCCTCCCGCGCTGGGCGAATGGGAGTTGACCGACCATGTCGCGGAATGGGCTGCGCGCAACGTATCGGCGGCTCAGTCCGTTTGTTTCCTGGGCGGGGGGGCCTACGATCATTTCATTCCGGCCGTGGTGGATTTCGTGGCCGGACGGAGCGAGTTCTACACGGCCTACACCCCTTACCAGCCCGAGGCCAGCCAAGGCACGCTCCAGGCGATCTTCGAGTACCAGACGCTGATGACCCAACTGACCGGCATGGACGTCTCGAACGCGAGCCTGTACGACGGCGGTTCGGCCGCGGCCGAAGCGGTGCTCATGGCCCGGGCCACGACCAACAGGCCCGGCCGCGTCGTGGCCCTCCAGAGCGTCCATCCCGAGTATCGCGAGGTCATCGCCACGTACCTGACGAACCTCGATGCCGAACTGGCGACCGTGCCCACGCCCGACGGGACCGTTCGGCCAGAAGCCTTGGCCGCGGCCGTCGACGATCGGACGGCCTGCGTCGTGGTCCAGCATCCGAACTTTTTTGGCTGCCTGGAAGACGTTCGGGCGTGCGCGCGGATCGCCCATGAGGCGGGCGCCGTGTTCATCGTGGCGGTGGACCCGATCAGCCTCGGCCTGCTGGCGCGTCCGTCGGACTACGGCGCCGACATCGTGGTGGCCGAGGGCCAGTCGCTGGGCAATCCGATGTCCTTCGGCGGGCCGTACCTGGGGATCTTGGCGTGCCGGGAAGCCTTCTTGCGTCGTCTGCCGGGCCGCCTGGTCGGTCAGACCGTCGATCGCCGCGGCAATCGCTGCTGGGTGCTCACCTTCCAGACCCGCGAGCAGCACATCCGCCGCGAAAAGGCCACCAGCAACATCTGCACCAACCAGGGACTCTTGGCGCTTCGAGCCGCCGTGTATCTGGCCGCCATGGGCCCGGACGGAATGCGGTCGGTGGCCGAGCTGTGCGTCCAAAAGGCCCACTACGCCCTCGGGCGGCTCACTTCGGGCGGCGCATTTCGGCCGGCTTTCGACCGGCCGATCTTTAAGGAATTCGCCGTCCGCGCGGTTGACGGCCGAGTCGAGCAACGGCTGGAAAGAGCGTTGGGCGAGGGCATCCTGGCGGGCGTGCCGCTAGGTCGATGGTATCCCGACCTGGCCGACTGCCTGCTTGTCGCGGTCACGGAGAAACGGTCCAAGACGCAGATGGACCGGCTGGCGGAGGCGCTGGCATCGGCCAAGACGCCGGCCGGCGCAGCCGGGTAAATCCGATGGGGTGACGCGCCATGCAGTTGCCTCCACTTGACGGACAAGCGCGCAGGGACGCCCAAGGGGGACGTCGTGTGCTTCGGTGGATTCCAAGTCCTTTGGACCTGCCGGAGAATCGGGCAGGGGTCGCACCATGCGCAACCAGCAAGCCACGCAATTGATTTTTGAGCTTTCACGACCGGGACGGCGGGCGGTGCGATTGCCGGATTGCGACGTGCCGCGGCGTCCCGTCGAGGAATTGATTCCGCCCGAGGCGATTGCCGCTTCGCCGCCGCCGCTCCCGGAGTTGACCGAGCCGGATTTGGTGCGGCACTATGTGAATCTCTCCACGCTCAACATGTCGGTCGATACGCACTTCTACCCGCTGGGCTCGTGTACGATGAAGTACAATCCCAAGCGGAACGAGCGGCTGGCCGGCCTGAGCGGGTTGGCGGACTTGCATCCGTACCAACCGGAATCGACGCTTCAGGGACTGTTGGCGATTCTCTACTCGGTACAGGAGATGCTGGCCGAGATTGCCGGCCTGGAGGCGGTGAGCCTTCAGCCGGCGGCCGGGGCGCATGGCGAGATGACGGCCCTGCTGGTGGCGGCGGCCTATTTCCGGGACCGGGGCGAGCGCCGCCGCACGGTGCTGATCCCCGACGCGGCCCACGGCACCAACCCGGCCAGCGCCGCGATGGCCGGCTGGTCGACGATTCAAGTCAAAAGCACCGCCCAGGGACTCGTGGACCTTGAGGACCTGAGCCGGAAGCTCACCTCCGACGTGGCGGTGTTCATGATGACCAACCCGAACACGCTCGGGTTGTTCGACGGCCAGATCGCCGAAATCGCGCGGCGGATCCACGCGGAAGGCGGCCTGGTGTATCTCGACGGGGCGAACATGAATGCGATTCTCGGCGTGGCTCGACCCGGCGATTTCGGGGCCGACATGATGCACTTCAACCCGCACAAGACGTTCAGCGGCCCGCACGGCGGCGGCGGGCCAGGAGCTGGGCCCATCGCGGTCGCGGCCCGGTTGGCCCCCTACCTGCCCTGCCCGATCGTCGTTCGCTCGGACGCCGGAGCGTATCGCCTCGACTACGATCGTCCCAAATCCATCGGCCGCGTGCGCGGCTTCTTCGGCAACACGGGGGTGCTGGTGCGGACCTATTGCTACTTGCGGACCCTGGGGCCGGACGGGGCCCGGCGCGTTGCGGAAAACGCCGTGCTCAACGCCAATTACCTGCTCAGCCGCGTCAAGGGCGCCTTGGACGTGCCTCACGGCGACCGCTGCATGCACGAATTCGTGGCCTCCGCCGCGCGGCTGAAGGCCTCGCAGGGCATCACGGCGATGGACATCGCCAAGCGGCTGTTGGACTTCGGCTTCCACGCGCCCACCGTCTATTTCCCGCTCATCGTCAAAGAAGCGCTGATGATGGAACCGACGGAGACCGAGTCCAAGGCGACCTTGGACGCCATGGCCGAGGCCATCGAACGCATCTGCCGCGAACCAGCCGAGCTGTTGCGCGAGGCGCCCCACTCCACCCCGATTAGCCGGCCCGACGAGGTCCGCGCGGCGAGAACGCCGGTCCTGAAATTCTCATGACCGATTGCCGACTGATCATCGATCCGCCTTCCGCCGGGCCATGGAACATGGCGGTCGACGAATGGCTATGGGATTGGGCGGGAAGAACCGGGCAGTGGTGTCTGCGGTTCTACCGCTGGGACCAGCCAACGCTCTCGCTGGGGTACTTTCAAAATCACGACGACCGCCGGCAACATCCCTCCAGCGCGTCCTGTCCGGCAGTGCGGCGGATCAGCGGCGGCGGGGCGATCGTCCACGACGTGGAATGGACTTACTCCCTGGCCGTCCCCTTGACACGGCCGGTGGGCCGCCCCCCCGGCCCCTCCTTGGACGAAGGCCACGTTCCAACGCGAACCGCAAGGGGCGGCTGGAACATGCCCCACCAGTGGCTCTACGAAGTTGTTCATGGCGCGATCGTCGAAGTCCTTGCCGATTTCGGCGTTCCGGCGAAAGTTCATCGAAGGGAGCAAGAGGCCCCAATGTCCCCCTTGCCGTTTTTGTGTTTCGAGCGACGATCGCCGGGCGACGTGCTCGTGGGATCGATCAAAGTGGCTGGCAGTGCCCAACGCCGCAGCGCGCGCGCCTTGCTGCAACATGGAAGTCTTCTGTTGGCTCGTTCTCTGGCCGCCCCCGAGCTGCCTGGCCTCAAGGAACTCACCGGACGCGAGTTCCGGTTCGAGTCTGTTCTCGAGGCCTGGCTGGCACGGCTGAGCGACCGGCTGCGCCTGGCTTGGACCGGCAGTCCACTGGCCCAGAGCGAGCGGGAATCGATATCCCAATTCGTGGCGGAAAAGCACGCCCGGCTGGACTGGGTGCGAAGCCGAACGCGTTCAGCTTTCTCGGCAAGTTCCCAATAATGTCCGCGCCGGGGTTGGACCGCCCCAGCCAGGTGGTGTGGTTCCCAGGGGGTCATCCTTCTTCGTGAGGATTGCCATATTCGATGGGTGGCGTTATCCCCAGATTGGGCGATAAGGCGAGCGACGGCACCGGCCGCTTGCCTGGGTTTGTCAGGAGACGGTGAACCAAAGTGGTTGGAACGATCGCCGATCCGATTGTGGCTGAGCAGAACCACAAGTTGGAGGCCGCGGCCGGCCGACAAAAACTTGCGAACCCAGTTGCATCTCTAGCGATTTCGTTCATACTAAGGACGGACAGAGGAAGGCGTCCGGCGCGATAACAGAGGCCCATGGGGTGTGCCTGCCGAGTTCTTCGGCTCTTCTCGTTGCAATGGGGGTGGTCAAGGCGATGGATGTAAAGCTTGTGGTTGTCCACGGGAAACACGCTGGTCAGGAAATCCCGATCCCCGGTCCGAAGTTCTTTATCGGACGTGCCGAGGATTGCAATCTGCGTCCTCACAGCGACCTGGTCAGCCGGCACCACTGCGTGATCATGGTGGAAGAGGGCTTCGTGGCCGTTCGCGACTTCAACAGTAAGAACGGCACCTTCGTCAATGGAGAGAAGATCGTTGGGGAAACGGAGTTGAAATCCGGCGATCATTTGAAGGTGGGCCAAATCGAGTTCGAGGTGCAGATCGCCGCCTCGGTGGTCGGCAAGAAGGCCCCGAAAGTGCGCAGCGTTCAGGAAGCCGCGGCCCGCACCGTCCAGGCCGCTCGTCCTCAAGGCGGCGAAAAGGACTTGGACCTGGGCGATTGGTTCGACGAATCGACGGGGGGCAGCCTGAGCGACACGACGACGATGTTGCCGAAGAACCTTCAGGAAATCGCCCAAGGCGAAACCAAAGCCGCACCTTCCGCCCCCGCGGAAGACCAGCCCAAACCGGCCGAAGAACCCGCCTCAGGCGCGGCCAAGGGAACGAAGTCCGATTCCGCGAGCACGCGCGACGCGGCTTCCAAGGGGCTGAAGGACCTGCTTCGACGCTTCTGAGATTTCCGAGTGAAAGCCAACGACCAGTCCAAATCCGCGGCCATTCTGGGCCTCGCGTTCGACAACGACGATGGTCATACCCGCTTGACCCGGGGAAAGAATTTCGTCTTGCTCGGCGGAAGTCAGGACACGCACGCCGTCATGCAGGAAACGGCGATCAAGGTCAACGAACGTCTGGACCGCGCCGGCAAACGGCTGGAAGAGGTTCCGCTGAAGGAACTTCGCCAAATCTTCCGCGAGGTCCGCGAGTCGATCGATTCGGATCGGTAACGACCCGGTTTCGGCGATCCCCCCGACTGGCCCGCTTCGAACGCAAGCGGAGGATCCGCAACAGAACCCGGATCCGCAGGGTCGGTGTCTCTCCGTAGCCAAACAGCCGGCCGCGGTTCGGCGGCCCTTGGGGCGGCCGCGGGGAGTGGCTTGCCGAAACCGCGAGCCCCTTGCCTTCGGACGGCCGCCGCGAGGCGGCAAGACCATGGGGCCTTTTCCGCCTCGTGCGGTGGATACTGGGTTGCCTGGAGGGGATGACGAAGCCTGGGGCGAAACGGGCGAAAATGCCATCCTAGAAGGGGGGACCCCCTCGGCGCTCCCCAAATCCGAGGGACATTCCTCGCGATCAAGGGGATTGTCCCGGCTTTGGGGATGCGATAGCATCGGCTTGTCGCGTTCGCGGCGTTTGCCAAGACCGCGGAACCTTGGGGCGCCGCCGAGGGGAAGCGGCGTCGACGGCCGTCCCGAGACCCGCCCAACCACCAGCCCATCCATGTCCCGCCACCACTACCTCTTCGTGACCGGACGACTCGCCGAAGCCTCGCTCCGAGAGGTGCTTGGCGGGCTGGGCCCGGCGGTCGGATTCGATTACACGGTCGCCGTGATGCCGATCACGGTGGCGGCCTTGCTCACGCCGAAGTGGATCGCCCGGCGTTTGATCGTGCCTGAAGGCGTTACCCGGGTCATGGTGCCCGGCTACTGTCAGGGCGACCTTTCCGTGTTGGAGGAGGCGGCCGGCGTGCCCGTGGAACGCGGCCCGCGCGATCTTCGGCAACTGCCCGACTACTTCGGCCAGAAATCGCCCCTGGCCGATTACGGCGAATACAGCATCGAAATCTTGGCGGAAATCAATCTGGCCCCGCGTCTTCCGCTCGCCGAGTTGGTGAGCCAGGCCAAACGCCTGGAAGCCGACGGCGCCGACGTGATCGACCTTGGCTGCGAGCCGGGAAGCGTGTGGGGCGGCGTGGGGGACGCGGTGCGGGCCCTGCGCGACGAGGGCCTCCGCGTGTCGATCGACAGCTTCCATCCCGCCGAAATCGCCGCGGCGGTCAAGGCGGGCGCGGAACTCGTCTTGTCGGTGAACAACACGAACTGCCGGCAGGCCGGGGACTGGGGCTGCGAAGTGGTGGCCGTGCCCGATGTTCCCGGCACGCTTCGAGGCCTGGACGCGACCCTGGCCCAGTTGGACAAGGCCGAGGTCCGCTACCGCATCGACCCGATCCTCACCCCCATCGGGTTCGGATTCGCCGAAAGCTTGGGCCGTTACCTGGAAGCCCGACGGCGGTGGCCTTCGGCCGAGATGCTCATGGGCATCGGCAACCTGACCGAATTGACCGACGTGGACTCGGCGGGCGTCAACGTGCTGCTGCTGGGATTCTGCCAGGAATTGGGCGTCCGCAGCGTGCTCACCACGCAGGAGATCCATTGGGCGAGGACCTCGGTCAAGGAGTGCGACTTGGCGCGGCGCCTGGTGCATTACGCGGTCAAACACCGCGTGTTGCCCAAGCACCTGGAACCCCGGCTGGTGATGCTCCGCGACGTCAAGGTCCTCGAGTACGGCAAGAAGGCCCTCGACGAGTTGGCCGCGGCGATCACCGATCCCGCCTACCGGATCTTCGCCGAACAAGGAACCTTGCACGCCATCACCGCCGGCCAGCACTGGGAGGGGACCGATCCGTACGATCTGTTTGAGCAGATGCTCGCCCACGCCAGGTCGCCGATCGATCCGGAACACGCTTTCTACCTCGGCTACGAAATGGCCAAGGCGGCGATTGCTTTGGCGTTGGGCAAGAATTACCGGCAAGACGAAGCGTTGGATTGGGGGATGCTTACGGTGCGGGAGCTGACCCGGCTGGAACGCCGCGCCTTGCGCGCGGCCCGCCGACGGAAGGAACAAGGTTGCCTGGAGCCGGAGCCCTGATTCGCGAAACGACAACGACATGCGCTGCCCGCCAGCCCTCGGCGAGGGAAATCCCTGGCGGGCGATTTGGCCTTGCATTCCCTTGGACGATGCCCCCTGCCCTGCCCCTTGTTGAAGAGCTTTCGCCGGTTCCCGACCCGGAGGCGGCCTTCGTGCGCCTGTCCGCTCGGCGCCGTTGCCTGTTTCTGGACAGCGCGATGCAGGACCCCGCTTTGGGTCGCTATTCGTTTCTCGCGGCGGACCCATTCGACTATCTCGAATGCGGCGTGGGCGTTGGGGGGGCCGCGACGCCCCTGGAGATCTTCGGCGACCGTCTGGCCCGATTCCCCGCCGAGTCGATCGCCGGGTTGCCGCCGTTTCAGGGCGGGGCAGCCGGTCTGTTGAGCTACGACCTGGGGCGATCCCTGGAACGCCTTCCCGCCCCGGCCCGCGACGAGTTCCAGGTCCCTTCGCTTGCCGTCGGCTTCTACGACGCATTGATCGCCTGGGACCACGTGGACGGTCGGGCATGGATCGTTTCGCAGGGTTTCCCCGAGACGGCGCCCGGGGCGCGAGCCCGTCGGGCCCGGCAGCGGCTGGCGCAGCTTCGCTCGTGGATTGACGGTCCGGTCCACCAGCCGATGTCGGGCGATCCTCGCGGCGCCCCGCTGCCGCCCGGTTCCATCTCCGCGCCTCCGCTCGCCGGCCTCGACATTCCCGGCCCCTCCCCGGACTACTCCAGGCCCACCAGCTTCCGAACCTTCGGATCGTTCTTCAGCCCCTCGCGCGTCACCAGGACCGCCCCGGTGTCGATCACCGCCGGCGGCTTCTCGCCCCGCACCACCTTGGCCAGGGTCTCCACCGCCAGATACCCCATCCGCCGCGGATCCTGCGCCACCAGCGCGTCGATCCGCCCCGCTTGCAGGTCTTCCAACAGCCGTTTCGAGGTGTCGAACCCCACGAACTTCACCGCCACCTTCACGCCGCTCTTCTCCAGGTCTTCCAGCGCCGAGGCCACGCCCAGCGCCGAATACAGGTTGCAGGCAAAGACGCCGTCCAGTTGCAGCTGGCCGTCTTTCACGAAGCGCTCGAACGTGTTCGCGGCGGCCGTCTTGCACCCTTCGATCGTTCCGGTGTCCGGATAGGGATCGGCCGCCAGCTCGCAGCCCGCGGCTTTGACGGTCTCGATGAAGCCCTCCGCCCGCGCCTCCGTGCTGCCCGTGCCCTGCACGAAGCGCATGCACATCACCCGCGCCGGCCTGCGCCCCAGCAGTTCGAGCAGATGTTCCCCGCCCAGACGGCCCGCCTGGCGGTTGTCCGTGGCCACGTAACTCGCGTAGGCCGAGCCGTCCAGCGCCGAATCGAACACCACCACCGGAATGCCCGCCCGCACGGCCTGCTCCACCGCCTTGCGCTGCGCGACGCGGTTCAGCGGCGCCAGGGCAATCCCCTGCACGCCCAGGTTGATCATGCTCTCGATGATCTTGTTCTGCTCGGCGATCTCCGTCTCCGTCACCGTCCCCTCCCAGCGCAACGCCACGTTCAGGTCGGCCGCGGCCTGTTGCGCGCCTTTCTGCACCGTCTCCCAAAACTCGCCGCCCGTGCTCTTGGGAATCGCCGCCAGCCGCAGCGGCGCCTCCGCCGCCGCCTTCGCTCCTGCCGCCGCCAGAACCATCGCCATTGCCGCCGTCTGCCAACTCCTCATGGGCTTTACCCCTCCTTCGCGTTTGACCTCTCCGGCCCGCGCTCGCCGAGCCATACCGCCGCCGCCAACGCCAGACCCCCGCCCGCCAAACCTGCCCACGCCGCCCGCTCGCCGAAAATCAGCAGCGAACAAACGACCGCCAGCGGAATCTTGGCGTTGTTCATGGCGGCCAGGGTTCCCGAACTCACCCGCCGCGCCCCGACGTTCCAAAGATAGAACCCCAGGGCCGACGGCGCCAGTCCAAGATAGAGCAGGGTCAGCCATTGCCCGGTCGCCAGCCCCGCCGCCGCCCGCGCCGCGTTGGCGCCCGCCGCCAGGCTGGTGACCGCCGCGGCGCCCAGATACAGCAGCCCGAACTCGCGCCCTTCGCTTCGCCAGTCCGCCCCTTGCCCCACCGGCGCCCCGAGCCGCCGGTACGCCACCTGGCCGAGCGCAAAACACACATTCGAGATCTGCACCAGCCAGACCCCCCGGCCCGCAATCCGCCAGTCCGCGCCCCGGCCGAGCGCCAACCCGGCCCCGGCCACCGCCAGCGCCGCGGCCAGCAGGAACCGGCGCCGGAATCGCCGCTCCAGCGCGTCGGCCAGCAGCGTCACGTACAGCGGCGTGAAAATCGTCAGCAACGCCACCTGATGCGACGCCAGATAGCCGAACGACCGCACGTAAGCCCAGTACATCAACCCGTACTGCACCGCTCCCACGCCCAGCAACGCGGCCGCGCGCGGCAGGGACACACCCCGCAGCCTCAACCAGGGCAGAAAAACCAGCGCGGACAGCGTCAGGCGCACCCAGGCCACAAAGGCCGCGTCCACACCGCCCAGACGGTGTTTGATCAACCCGAATGAACAGGCCCACAGCAGCGAGGCCGTCAGCAGATAGAGCATGTGGGCTTACCGCTCCAGTTCCACACGGTACATGCGGCTGCGCACCTCCGGACCGGGCCGATCCACGTACACCGCCAGGGCCCCCGTGCCGGGGATGTTCGTGGCCGCCGGCCGAAACGGCTCGCGCAGGCTCGGGCTCCACAGCACGCGATACCGCCGCCCCGCCGCCGTGGGCCAGCGCAGTTCCACGCCGTCTCCCTCGGCCGTCGCCGCCACATCCAGAATCGCCAGCACGTCGGCGGGATCGGACGGAGAAGTCCCCGCCGCGGCCTCCTCGTCGTCCGTCAGCCCATCGCCGTCGCGGTCGCGCGCAAACTGCGCTTCGAAGGCCAGCGGGCGCTCCACCGTCAGCCGCAACGGATTGGCGCGCGCCAGGTCCGCCGGCACATCCCCCGTCCAGGCGACGAACCGGTAGCCTTCGGCCGGCTCGGCCTTCCACTCCGCCGGGCGGCCGGCGTCCAGCCACGGCCCCGGCCCCTCCACGCGGCCGCCACCGTCGCCCGCCGCGGCCTCGACCCGGTATTGCTTGCGCCAGTGCCAGGTCAACGTCGTATCGCCATCGACCGCGAACATTGCCTCCCTCCCCGTTCCCGAAGCCGGCGCGCCGCCGGCGACCGTCCAGCCCGCGCACCAATTGCGCACGCCCTCCGCGCCATCCAGCAGGCTGATGGCGGCATTCGTCACCGCCGTTCCCGCCGGCACGGAGTGAGCGCCGTAGCCGTAGGGTTCCGACCGGCCATAGGCCCCTGGCGCGCCTCGCACGGTCAACACGCACAACGCCGGAGATTCCGCCGCCTCGCCTGCCGGCTCCGGCGCTGCGCCGGCCGCGGTTGCTGCCGGCGGCGGTTCCGGGGGCGTCGCGGCTTCCGCCGCGGGCGCCGCCGGCGCGGCAGCCGCAACGGCCGGCGCCGCCTTGCCCGCGAGCGCTGCCAACTGCTCCTCGGTCAACGGACGATCGTACAACCTCAAATCGTCCAGCGCCCCCCAGAACGATTCCGCCGCCGGATTCCCCGCCTGCGCCCCGACTTTCGCCAGCTCGATCGGCAGCGCCGCGCCCAGGCCGGCATGGAGTTGCCCGTCCACGTAGGCGCTCAGCGTTGCGCCGTCCGAGATCAACGCCACCAGCGTCCATTGGCCGGTCGGCACGGCGATGCCCGTGTCGCGCCACTCGGCGGCGTCGGCCCCGAACGCCAACCGCAGCGTCGCGTTCGTGCCGCCGATGGCCGCCTCCAGTCCGCCACAGGCGCCGGAACTGAGCCAGCGCGCCCGCTCGCCCTGGGCGCCTTCCGGCTTGAGCCAGGCGCAAACGGTATAGCGGCTCAGGCGCGGCCCCAGCAGA
>Ga0101944_10002869_pt1 | contig 26111 bp, 29 predicted proteins | sample DewCreD2012metaG_FD_75245 | JGI IMG/M metagenome (GOLD analysis project Ga0101944, IMG submission 75245) | Hot spring sediment bacterial and archeal communities from British Columbia, Canada, to study Microbial Dark Matter (Phase II) - Dewar... ... | reverse complement strand
GGGCTTGCACCTCCAGCGGCACGGGCCGCGAGTTCAGGCAGAACTGATCGAACGCCCAGAAGCAGAACGAGTACAATCCGCGATTCCGCCACATCCCGTAGGCCTCTTGCATCGGCGGGTCGGGTGGCCCGTAGATGCCCGCCAGGTACATGCACTCGGACGCCGGGCGGCCCAGCTTCAGCGGAAACTCGAGCGTCTGCCGCATGAGCCGCGCGTTCTTCTGCCAGACGTCGTAATCGAAGCCCTCCGCGCGGAAGTACTTCACGCCGTAGACGGAGGTCTTCCACTCGTTGGGCAGGTTCACGTGGAAGTTGAGCGCACGGAACTCCGGGTCTGGCGCGGGCTTGCCCTGGTTGGCGTCGAGCGGCCAGAGGCATTCGAACACTGCCGAGGGGTGGAACCGCCGGACGTAGCTGATCACCTCGGAGCAGTACTCCCAGATGCGGTCGCGCAGGAAGTCGGCAGCCTCGATGTCGTCCTGGGGTGAGTCAGTATTGGCCAGGAACCGGTGCAAAGGCCGCCCGTAGCGGGCCTGGAACGCCGCCTTCGTGTCGTCGTCGTAAAACGGCATGCCGGAGGCGTTCGGAAAATACCACCACTGCGTCTCGCCGAATTGGAGCACGACGGGCAGACCGGCAGCGGCGATCTCGTCGGCGCACTCCTTGTACATCTGCTTGAGGTAGTTCCGCACGCGCGGGCCGAAGTGCATCTGGTGTGACGGGATCGGCAGGAAGACGGGCTCGCCGTCCCAGTAGCGCGCGGCCATCGCCATTGGGGGCAAGTAGCACTCCATCGAGAAGGCGAAGCTCGAGTCGATGCCGGCCTGTTTGAACTCGCGCGCGAGATCTCGGATCCAGTTCCGCGCGCCGTGGGTCATGACAGGCGATATGGTGTCGATCATCTCCCAGTCGCCCTCGGCGCCCGGCTGGTCGAGCGGCGGCACGCCCTGCCAGATGCTCAACTGTGGACTGGCCGCAATCGTAAAGATGTAGCTGGGTGCGCGGGAGCGGATGTGGATCGAGCCGCCGTCGCTGGTGCACCAGACGCCGGGAAAGGTCACGTTGATCATTGCGCGCAGGTGCGCGGCGATGTCTTCGGTCGAGAGGCCTGCGCCGGGAGAGAAGTAGAGCGTGGTCCCGGAGAGGTTGATCCAGAGCGGCTGGTCCGGCTCCCAGGCGTTGATGGCGACCGTGCAGTTCGGGTAGGTCGCCTCGACGCGTCGGCGCTTATTGTTCCAGAAGACGCCCATGTAGACGTCGGCATGGCCCAAGAAGCCGAGCTGCTTCAAGTGCCAGACGTGCCCGGCAGGCGGCTTCTTGTAGCCGTGATCGGTGTCGAAGTCGATGGCGAGCGAGACATCGGGGTAGACCTTGGGAGGATCGGGCGGGTCCGTCGGTTCGAGAGGCCACAGGTAGTCGAAGTAGAAATAATAGCCGTTGCTGGATGGGTGCTTGTCGAACAATGCGCGGATCTCGACCGAGTGCGTCCCGCCAGGCAGTGCGGCGGCGAGACGCTTCATCGCGGCGAGGCCGTTGTAGTCGTTCAGGTAGAGATCATGCACTACGGGCGTGCCGCCATCAATGGTGACCTCGATCCGGCCCGCATCGCGCCCGAGCCATGTACCCAAGTAGAGATGGTGCTGGCTCGGGTAGGAGTAGCGGATGGTCACCGCCCGCTGATCCTGAGCCTCGTTCGGCGCGCACCGCTTCGCGTGGCCGAGCGACCACCACTGCGTGGGCCAGCCCGCGCCGTAGCGGTAATCCTCCCAGAAGCCCTCGTACCGGCAGCGCCCGTCGGATTCTTCGATACGTGGTGCATCGCCGCCCACCTTCAACGTCCGGTCACCGGTGACCGTAAGGTTCGAGATGCGCACCTGCCACTCGATATCTGAGCGCGTGCCCGTGATGGTCGAGATCCGTTGGATGCGCGTGCCTGGGGCCCAGGCCTGCGCAATCGACGAGTCCTCGCCACGGCGCACCAGCAGGCGGTAGTACCAAGTAGCCGGATCCTCCGGATCAGGCCGGACCAGGCCGAAGTTGGCCAGGCACGTGATGCGCTCTTCGGCGCTCGCTGTGCCGACGTAATACTTGAGGCCCGAAAGCATGGCCCCGGCGTCGATGGCATGCCATTCCTCTTCAGTTCCTGGCGGCGAGGCCGCAACGCCGTCTTTGAGCCGCCCACCAGCAGTCAGTCCATATTCGACATCTTCAAAGCGCGGCGCGAACGTCATGTGGACCTTGACGATGTCGCTGGCGGGAACGGGCACGAGCGAATTGCGGTCTCCATTCAGGTACCCGGAGAGTCCGGCGAATGAAAACGTGAAGCGGTAGACGCGATCGTTGCCCGCGCCTTCGACGGCGGTGGCGAACGAGGTCGCGCCAAACTCGCCGTCCTTCTTCTCGATGCGGAGGATTTTGTTCTCACCATCGACCGAGACGCGCACGGGCATCCCGTTGGCATCGCGTCCATACGCGCCCAGTTGCCCAACGAGCCGCAGCTTCAGTTCGCAAGAGGTGTTCGTCGTAGTGAACTGCTCGGGTGCGAGGCTGCTGGGCTGCTCGCCGTAATCGGGCGCCGGCGCGTCCACCATGCGGTTCTTCAAAACGCGCCCGAAGTGCCGCGCCCGCGGCAGCACGCGGCATTGGATGTCCGTGACCTTCCCGTAATGCGGCTTGGTGAAGTACGCCGTGAACGTGCCGGGACCCACGGCCAGGACCTTGACCACCTCGTCGTTGGCGCTGCCGATGTCGATGCCGACGTAGTCGCCCACGCGGATCTCGGCCGAGGAGGCGACCTGCGCGGTGTAGATGCCGGGCACGAATCGCGTGAGCGTCGCCGGCGCGGAACCGCTGTTCGTCGAGACCGTCACGGGGCCGTTCACGCCCGGTTCCAGGGTGACCGTGATGACGTTTCCGGATGCGGAGCAATCGACGAGCCAGCTTGAGATGCCAACCATGGAGGCCAGGCGGGAAGCGATGTCCGCGGCGTCGGTCGCGCCGGCCTCCTGGATGCCTGCACCGCCGTTGTTCACCAGCAGGTAGTGCCAGAAGTTCGGATCGTCCTGCCACCAGATGGCCTGCTCGCACGAAGGCACGTCAGGCGCACCGATGTTGTTGAGAAGCCGGGTTTCGAGGTTGCAGAAGGCGATCGCCTCGGCCGACGAGCACGACCAGCGCGTGCCCATTAAGTAGACGTAAGCCGCGTCGGTGAGGGCCGGCGTGGGCTTGCCGACGAGCAGTTCGTCGAGCGTGGCGGCGTCGCGGTCGTGGAGCGAGAAGCCGAAGCTGCCGGGCGCGTATCCGCCTGCGACGACTGCCGCGTGGTTCATCAGCGGGACTTCGTAGATGTCCCCCGCGCCCGTGGTGATCGTGAGCTTGTCCCAGCCGACCGAGGCGTAGCGGACGCAGTCGGGCCGGACGTTTCCTTCCTCGCCGTTCACGGGCAGGATCTCCATGTCGTACTGGAGGGTCAGCCCGGAGAGATCCGTCACCGGGAGCGGCTTCAAGCGCAGGTGGTTGAAGTAGTCGTAGGCCGAGAAAAGCTGGACGTTGGCGAAGTCCTCGGCCGCTTGGAAGATGCCCGAGATCTGGAAGCCGGTCTCGGTGGCGTCATGCAGCGTGGTGGTCGCCGCGCGGCCAGAGAAGCCCTGGAGTTGGATGGTGCGGCGGGGGTCGAAGAGGAAGAGTGGAGCGGAGGGCATGTTCCGTTAACCGAATGCAGCCCGGCGACGGTACACTTGAGTCATGGCGCGAAAGGCGAGCGTGATCATCGAAAAGGACGAGCACGGCTATTACGCCTGGTGCCCGGAACTGAAGGGCTGCCAGTCTCAAGGTGCGAGCCTTGAAGAGGCCCTGGCCAATATCCGCGAGGCCATTGAACTCTACCTGGAGACGCTGCCGCCTGACGAACGCGACGTGCTCTTGAGCCAGGAGATTCTGACGACGGCCATAGAAGTCAATGCCTAAGCAGCCTCCGTGGACGGCCGCGGAGGCTGAAGAGGTTCCAAAATTATGGTGTACCCACATGCCCGGCTGGAGTAGGGAGGCATTGACGAAGATCTGAAAGTTTCCCGTGAGATTGGGTTACAGCAGCGCAGCAAGCGCATCCACGGTAGTCGACCGCATTCGGGCAACCTCCGCCAGAATTCCGTGGAGCGTGCCAGTCTTCAGCGGGCTATGCCAAGGAACCGTGATCGAGTGCGCGGGCGGGCCGGGATGCCGCAATCGGACATGACTACCCTTCTGACGGATGACTTCATAGCCTGTCTTTTCGAGGGCTGCGACAAGACGTTCCGCCGGCACGCCTCGGGGCAACTTCATGCTGCTTCCAGCGGAATCAGTTCGTCTTTGACGTAGTGAAGCTGGATGATCTGCGGGCGTTCTTCACTGTCGTCGAAGTGCAGCGCTGTGGCCTCGCGGACATTCGCGCGCAGTTCATCCCACGTGTCGGCTTGTGTGAAAATGCCATGGCCCAAGGCGCGAGCGTGATAGCCGCCTTCTTCCGCGTCGCGAACTTCGAAGATCAGTTCCATGACTATTCTCTATTCTCGCTCGGGATCAGGCCGAACTCAAACAGCAATTACGTCTGGATCACTACCGTCAGATCTGACCCTGCATCCGGCGAGGCGACGGCCAGGATGTCGAAGGCCAGATCGTCGCCCTCGCGGAGCACCGGCGTCGGCCAGATGGTCGGCCGGATGCGCTCTCCAGCAGCGTGATCTTTGGTCACGATGGCGTTGAACGTCTGATTCTCAGGATCGACGCTGATCACGCGGACGTACTCCTCGTTCACGCCGCCGGGATCGAGGAAGGCGAAGCCGCCAGCTACAAGACCGAGCCGGTTCGCGCCGTAGGAGACTGTCTGCAAGGTTTGCGGATCGGGCCCGGCGGTTACCGCCGACGTTAACACCAGGCCGTAGTCGGCATACGGCAGGCGCCGGGTGGCGGGCAGACCGTAACCTTCGTTGTTTACCAGGAAGTCGTAGGTCGTCTTGTACGCGTCCGGCAGTGCCTGGGCGATGCCCATGTACTCAATTGGCTCCCACGTAGCACCGCCGTCGCGACTGATCTTGACGAGGAAGGCCGACTGACCATCGGTCGTGCCCCGCTGGAGGTAGGCGTAGACGCAGCGGATCGAGGCGGCGTCCTGGACCTTCAGCGGGATGACGACGTTCTCTTGCACGGTGAGCGGGCCGGGCACCTGGAAGGTGTAGGCGCCGCCGTTGCAGGTGCGGAGTCCAGGCATGTAAGGTTCGTTGTGCCGGGAGAGCGGGAAGACGGTGAATGGCCCGTAGCCGAAGTGGTTGGCCACGCCGGCGAGAGCGGCCACGACGCAGGCACTTGGCAGTTTCGCTTCAATGCGAGCGGGCAGGCCCGGCGTGCGGAAGAAGCCCTTGCGGACGCTGAAGGTGAAGGTTTTCTTTTCGAGCTTGTAGAACCGGATGCCGGCGAGATGGGCACAGCGCAGGGTGCCGAAGGTGGCCTGCCCCTCGGGCACGCCCGGATAGGCGCGCTGGAAGACGAACGTCCCCGACGGCACGACTTCGCCTTCGGCGCCGGGGCCGATGATCTGGGCGCACTCATACGAGCGGCGGCCCGGGTTGTCCGGATCGGCGGATTCGTCATTGAAGACGACGAAGTCGCCGACGCGGAAGACGCGCCCGGTATCCGGGTTCACGGTGCAGATGACGGTGGCCGGATCCGCGGCACGGTCGAGCGGCTCGTCGATCGAGGCCCAGAGGTCCGTCGTCAGTTCGTCCACATAGTAGAGCGCGAGCGTGATCTCGTGCGCACCGACGATATTGGCATTGCCTGAGGCATCGGGTTCAACCGACATGTCGTCTATAGCGAAGGTCCCGTAGTCGCCAAGACGCGGGGTGCCGGTCAGCACGCCAGGGACGCCCGTATCGATGAGTACTTCCTCGGTGGGCGGCTCCGGCACGACGTCGGCGGGTTTGGGGCCGGAGACTAGGTCGTACATCGAGTCCGTCACCGTGCGGCCCTGGATGTCGATTGAATAGTCCTTGTTGAGCCGCCAACCGGTGACGCGGAACTCGCCCGAGCCTCCGGGCATGTCGGGATGCGTGAGCGAGCAGACCATGCCGGGCTCGGTGTTGAGAGCCAGCACCGTAGTCTTGAAGGCGACCTGCCGCGCGGCTTTCCATTCGGCCGGCGTGATGCCGCCCAACTCTTCGCGCAAACGAACCGTGATGATCCGCGCTGCTTGCGACTTCGACGCCGTACCGGACAGGTTGACGGTGGACTTCAGAAACAACGGCCCGCCCGCGCCGCCGAGGAGCGACGCATGGTCGATGTCGTAGAGCGAGTTTGAGTTGGCGACGAAGTCGAAATCCTCGTCGGCGAAATTGGCCGTCAGGTGGTTGAACGCGGGTTTCAGCGGCGCGAGCTGAAGACTGCGGAAAAGAATGTTGCCTTCGGTGAAGGCCTCGACCGCGGAGGAATTCACACGCACGCCAAGTTTGAGCTTGCCGTTGGCGAACGTGTAGTAGCCCAGGCAGTTCATGAGCACTTCCTGGAGCCAGTCGCGCAGGGGTTTCTCCTCTTGAAGCACGCCGCGAAACTTGAACTGGGTCTCGGTGCCCGTGCCTACCAGCTTTGACACCTGCTCGTCGCATATGGTAGCCGCCGCAATGGCAGGTTCCAAGTCGAACAGCGTCTCGGCGAAGTCCAGTTGCTGTGAAGTGGCGTTGGCACCCATCCGGATGCCGCGCGCCCGCAGGAGCATGTTCACGGCGATCCAGATGGGGTTGGTCAGCGCAGGGTGCCATGTGCGGTTGCCGGGCGCGGTCCACGTCCAGCCGCCGAGTCCCTGCGCGACGACGACTTCCATGGAGTGCTCGCTCAACCGCGAAAGCTGCAAGCCCTTGGCGTCTGAGCGCCGGATCATGACGAAGGCCGTGCCGGCCGCGCGCTCCGGGCCAGCGTCCGTGTCCATGCCGAAGGTCACCGGATTCGGATCGGACCCCAAGCTCGTCATCAGCCCGAGCGAACCCGGATAGCCGTGATGGTACTGCCCGTCCAGCTTATGGCCCGTGCCGTAGGCGCCGAGTGGCCCCTCGCCCACGATGCCCACGGCCGAGTAGAAATCGCTCTCGTCGCGCCCCATGGCGATCTTGGCGTTCACGGGGAGGGCTGAATCGGTGTAGATCTCGGGCAGGACCTGATCGTAGATCGAGTCGGCGACGAGCGAGACCGAGGTGAGCGTCGAGCGGCCGAAGCCCCACACACCGGTCGAATTGTCCTTGATGCGCACGCCCTGGGGCCTGGCGATGATGCCGCCGAAGTAGTTGTCCATGCCGTGCGTGCGGCAGCCGTTCGGCGTATCGAAACCCTTGTCGCAGGACGTGTCGGGGCCTGAATATGGGCAGGCCGGCCCCTTGAACTGCTTCCAACAGGTCCGCGAGATGCGGCGCGTGGGGTAGGGCAGATTGAGTTCGTAGAGCCCGTCGGCCGCACTGACGCGGAACTCTGGACCCGAGTCGCAGGACCAGTTGACGATGTTGCCCTTCCAGAGATCGAGCTTGATGCCGGCGCCAACGTGGAAGAGGCTGAAGGCGATCTCAGCTCGGAAGAGATCGACGTCGTTGGCCAGATCGCGCATCACGCGGTCGGCGTTGCCGAAGCTGAATTGCGCTTCGTCGGACTCATTGCCGATCGACTGCGAGATGCCGTCGAACTCCAGTAGCCGCGGCTGGTAGAGTTGCCCGCCGATGGTGCAGCGTCGGTCCGAAAGGTGGATAGCGGGATAGCCGGATTCCATCGGCTGGACACGAACGAGAGGAATGATCTCCTGAACCTGCGAGAGCAGAGCGGCCTGGAGTGCAACGGGAGGGAAGCGATTTGCGACCTGATTGAGCGGGTAGGACGGCGTCGCCTGCGGGATCTCGATGAGCGTGGCCCCCAGCGAGCATGCCCAGTCAGCGACCATCTCCCAAGAGAGCGGCTCGTTGGCGAAGCGGCAGATGACGGGTGTGGTTCCAACGCCGTCGTCATTCGGCGCGTTGAAAGTGAACGCCCCGTACGGTCCGTACTTCGACTCCCAGAAGTTGCGCAGGGCGATGCGTTCGGCGTCGCGGAGCCACTGCTTCCGAATCGTGAATCGCCGCGCGCCCGTGCCAAGCAAGAGGCGTTGCTCGATCTTGGCGTTCCCCGATCTGAACTGATGGACGACCACCTCGAGGTCCCGCCGCACTTCGAGCGGGTAATCGGGCGTCAGCGGAAACACTCCGCTCGGCGCGATCTCAGGGACCGCGATGTTGCCGATGAAGTCAGGCATTCGTTCTGGAACTTCGGATCAGCTCTGTCGGAATGCGGCCGGTTAGCGTGAACCATTCTGATGGGCGAAATCCCCGTGCCCGATCAGCTCACGGCTTCGATTCCAAATCCACTGTGGACTGTGCGACGGTTCGCTCACAGCCTGAAAAAGGAATGAGGGTCCAGCGACGATTTGGTGCCTGCTCGTTTGCGCGTCGGCCAGGATGTGGTTACCGGCAAATGAGTGTGTGCAACTCTTGGACGTGGCGATGGGGCTTGATCTCAGCAGGCAAGTTTGGCCGCACGTGGCGCGCGAACCACTCAGCCGCGTCCTTCGATGACTCCCACACTTCGACGATGCGCCATCCTCCCTCGATCGGATGACCGTAGTGCATGATGAACCCAGGTGCGCCTTTGAGGAGGTCGCCCAGGACCTGGATGGTCTGCTCGTAACCTTCCCTCGTCTGACCAGGGACATCTCCCGTAATCGCTACAGCCATTTGCGTGGTCCTCCCAGTTCACAACTGTGGCCTTTGGGCCGATGACATCTCCGCGATGGAGCAATGGCCGCGTAACGACCTTCCCGCGTCTGCCGCGGAGCTGCCCATGACGCCCACTCTGCTTGCTTGCCAAGAATCTACCACGCGCGCAAAGACCGCTGCAACGAGTGCCTGGAAAGACGCCTCATGCCAGTTCGATCAGTTCGAAGGTGACCTCTGCGCAGCCGAGGCCTACCGACTGATTCCACTCGCTGCTGAACCGAACCGTGTAGCGACCAGCAACCGCCTGGGCTGTGGGATCATGCGAAAACTTCGGGTTGGTTTCATATGGGTCGTAGAAGTAGAAGGGCTCGGTCCGCCCTTTGCGCGCGTCAAAGAAATCGCGCAGGGCCGAGAACTGCGCCGCAGTCAGCCGCTTGGCCAGCCGCCAGCGCTTGCGGCTGTTTGTCGCCTCTACAGACCGCTGCGATTCCCCGTTGCGGTACTCGTTGTCGAGGACGGGATACTCCCGCTCGTGCACAAAGGCGCGCGAGAGGCTTGCCGGCAACACAGTGAGCGGCGACGCGTTTTGGACCGAGCCGGGCATCCCGTCACCAGGTCGATGAGTCTCTGATCCGGCCGCGCGCCCAGCTTGCTGGCCACGAACCGCGCATAGTTGGCCGGATGATTGCCATCGGCAGATGGCGCGTAAATGCGAAACATCTCCTCAACCGTCGGCGGCTTGCCCTGCGTGTAGCGGCCGTCCAGATACTGGCCAATCAGCACGCGCAGAACGCGCCAGCCTTCCTCAAGGGCACGGCGGCTCATTTCATCCCGCGAGAGACCCGGAAAGCGCTCCGACGCCCAGGCGACGAAATCGACGTAACCTTTTGAGGTCGGGTACGGCCTGCCGCGGCTGTCCCGCCACTGGCGGATGTTGCCCGGATCGGCGTTGCGCTGAGCAAGGGTCGGCTGCCCGGCCGTGCGATAGAAACCTTCCATCTCGGCGATGGCCTGGGCGATCTTCTCGATGAGTTCATTCCTGGTCATGACACGATCAATCCGGGGCTGAGTTGCAGGCCGGTCATCTCGCGGCGGCCAGCGTTCTGCTTGGTTGCCGCCATTGTTGCGGACTGCACCGCACGCGGATTCTCGACCACCACTCGCACCGTTTCCTTCTCGAAGAACTCCTTCGCGCCTGGCACGGTGATGTTGATCACCGTGGGCGCAGCGAACGAAGGCGTTCCACTTCCGATGCGGTCGAGGGTCAGACCGCTGGCGCTCGATTGGAATAGGCTGCCGCCTTGCTGAAGGAGCGAGACGGGACGCATCGTGGCTGGAAGCCCAGCGGTGCTCTGGCCCGTCGACAGCGCGTAGAGTTCGACCAGGTCTCGGATCTGCTGGCTGCGGATGGCCATGTCGAGGTTGCCGCCGAAGCCTTGTTTGGCGATGTTCACGATCTCGGCGAGAATGTTCTTCTCCCGGATGTCGACGCCGTAGGTCGCTTTGATCTTCTCGCGGGCTTTTTCCTGCGCGCCCTTCACGAAAAGCCGCACCAGCCCGGCAACAGCGCCCACGCCAGCGCCGATCGCCGCGCCGATCGGACCGCCATATTTGAAGCCGACCATCGCGCCGCCGGCCGTGGTCATCGCGAGACCCGAGACGCCGCCACGCTGGAGGCCCAGCAGGGCGAGCGTTGCGCCACCAAGCAGCGCGGCATTGGAGCGGCCAAGCGCCGAAAGCTTCTGGCCCATGGTCGCCGCCTCCCAGGTCACCGCCTTGCCCGGTGCGTACTGGACGCCGCCGCCGAAACCGAGGAAGTCCTTCCAGCCGCCGAGTACTCCAGTCCACCCACCACCCTTGCCTGACGGAACAAACGGAGGAGTACCCCACCCTCCTGCTGCGCCGCCAGGAATGGGCCCACCACCGCTGCCGAATACCGGGGCGGCGCCAACGCCCAGCAGTCCGCCAATCCGCCCGAGCGGACCACCGGAGGCTCCACCGCCGGCGAGAGAAACCCGCGTTCCGGTGAACAACTGCATCAGCAAGGCCGCCACGCGCGAACTCACCACATCCTTGATGGCGGTCAAAAGTGCGGTCTTGAGCGAATTGCCGATGGCCGGCCAGATCGACTGCGACTTGGTGAGCAGCGCGTCGAAGACACCCTCGGCCTGGCGCTTGAAGGAATCGAAGATGCGCTGGTTCTGATCCCGAATCAGCTGCGCTTGGCGGATCGACGCCGTTTCGCGCGCACCCTGAATGGCGGCGTCAGTGGCTTCCTGCTGGAACCGGCGGATCTGGTCCCGCTGCGCGGTGAGTTCGGCGATTCGCGTCTGGATTTCATCAGCCCGGTAGCCGAGCCGCTTGAGCTGCGCCTCTTCCTCGATCACCATGCGCGAGGTTTCGAGGTCGAACAGCCGCATGCGGATCTCGTGGACCCGCGTAATGTAGTCGACCTCGATGGCCGCCTTGCGCTGCTCCACGGCCAGCTTCTGCTCGAGGGTCTGGGCGTTCGTGGAATCGAGCGCCCGTAGTTGGGCCTCACGCGCGATCCCTGCACGCTGCTCCTCAATCCCAAGCACCTGCTCGAGGTGATCGAGGTTCCGCTTCGAGATCTCCTCGTTGTTGGCCAGCCGCTGGGCGAAGACCTGCGCGTCAAGTTCCATCCGCCGCCGCGCGGCTTCCTCTTCCGCGGCCAGATATTCGGCGAGGTTCTTGCGGTTGGTCTCCTGCACCTCTTTCTGCCAGTTGGCGAGACGCTCGCGCAGTTCGCCGATGACGTTCTCCCAGGCCTTTCGGGTGAGAGCGATCCGCTGCTCGTTGCCCCGCTCGTCCACGAACGTAGTCCACTTGCGGATCTGCTCCTGGACCTCGGCCATGTCGCGGGTGAAGCCTGTCAGTCCCCGCCGGCGCGCTTCTTCGAGCGCCCGTGCGCTCTCGCGCTCCACTTCCAACTGGCGCTTCCGGATCTCGGCGGCGCGTTTCAGGGTTTCGAGGTCGGGCTCCGGCGACGTCTTTATGGTCAGCCTCGGCCCTTCATATTCGAACGCCTGCCCGCCGGGGAGCCACCGTTTGCCGGTGACGAGTTCGCGGATCTGGTCGTCGGTCATCCCCTGCTTCCGGAGGGCGTCAACGTTCATCTTGCCGCTCAGCAGGTCTTCGCGGATGGCCTTGCGGCGCATCTCCTCGAACTGCTGCTCAAGGCGGTCCTGCGAATCCTTCCACTGCGAGTAGATGGCGAAGCCCGCGCCGACGACGCCGACGGCGAGCAAGGCGTACGGGTTGATGCTCGCGAGTTGCAGCGCGGCGATCGACTTCGCCAGCGCCAAGATCTTGTCGGCCAGCGCGTAGGTGGCCAGAGCGCCTGAGACCCACAGCGCTACCTCGCCGAATTTCTTGAGCAGGTCGGTGTTCTCCCGGAGCCAGCCGACCAGCCCGCGCAGGCTGCCGATCAGCGCCTTGAGATCATCCTGAAACTTGGCGCCGATGTCCTCCCGCAGGTTGTTGAACTCGCGCCGCAGCGCCCCGAGCTGGCCTTCGACGGTCTGCGAGGCCGCCGCGTGCGCGCCTTGAATCTTTGCTCCTTCGCGCATGACGGCGTTGTAGCGAAGCTGCTTCTCCTCGGTCTCAGTCAGGGCGCGCCCGAGTTGAAGCTGTGCGATCTGCGTCTCTTTCTGGAAGTCGACGAACAGGCCCAGGGTGCGCAGGCCGCGCGAGGCGCCCGACTCGATCGCCATCACGATGGATTCGAGGGCTTCGCCGGCCGTGATGTTCTGGACCGCGGCGGCGTCCTTGGCGAGCTTGGCCAAGCCTTGCGCCTTCGAGAGTTCCAGATCGGCCACGATCAGCCGCTGAACCGCATGCGCCGCCTCGGTGTACTCGAAGCCGATCTCCTCAACCGCCGCCACCTGCCTGGCCGCCGCAGCCGCTCCCACACCATGGGCATTGGCCAGCGCCTTGAGCGAGGCTTCAGCCTTCGCGTTCTCGGCCGCCATCATGACCGAGCCGACGGTGAAATCCTTGGCCCAGGCGAGCGCGCTCTTGATGGCGTCGGCCAGCAGGTTGCCGGCCGTGGCGCCCTTCACCATGGCCGCCGTCATGCCGTCGATCCCCTGCGCCGCGCCCCGGGCACTCTTCACAGCCGCGGATTCCATGCTCGAAAGGCTCGCGTTGACGCTCTTGATGGACGCATTGGCCCGGTTGGCGTCGACTTCCACGACGAGTTCGAGCTTGTTGTCAGCCATGGCGCCCTCGTCTTGCCATATCGCAATTTTGCGAATACACTGAAGAAGGGTGCCGAAGACCACCGTCGTTTTGTACCGCGAGGAAGATGGCTCGTGCCCGTTTCTCGACTGGTACGGTGAGTTGCCGGTCAAAGCGCAGGCGAAATGCCTCCTCCGGCTGGAGCGATTGCGCGAGTTGGGACATGAGCTGCGCCGGCCGGAGGCTGACTACCTGCGGGACGGGATTTACGAGCTTCGCGTTCGCTGTCAGCACGTGCACTTCCGGATCTTGTACTTTTTCCATGGGACAGTCGCTGCGGTCGTCTCCCACGGCATTGTGAAAGAAGGGGCAGTCCCCGCGAAGGAGATCGACCGGGCGATTCAGCGCAAGAAACGCTTCGAGGCCGATCCGGCAGGACATAGCCATTCCGAGGAGGTTTCAGAATGAGCAGCAAACGAAAGTCTACGACCGATGCGGTGGAAATTGTTCATCGGCGGTTCTTCCGGGGGCAGCCGGAGCGCCAGAGGGTGTTGGACGAAGCCCGGGCCGACGACGAGGTCGCCCGGAAGATCTATGAACTTCGGAAAGAGGCCGGCTTGACGCAAGCCCAATTGGCCAAGATGATCGGCACCACGGCGTCGGTGATTTCACGTCTCGAGGATGCCGACTATGAAGGCCACTCGCTGGCCATGCTGCGCCGGATCGCGGCAGCCCTGAACAAGCGCGTCGAGATTCGCTTCGTTCCGATCCGGCGATCCGCATAAGAGTCGATGTCAATGCGGCGGCATGGCCGCTTTTTCCCGCTCGAACTCAGCTTGTTCTTCCTCCAACTTGACCAGTGCTGCGAACTCATCCGCCCGGATCTCGTCGAGGCCGATTCGGACGCCCATCTTCAGCGCGGCCTTGAGATCGATCGCACGGCGCAACAACAGACCCGCCTCAGAAGATTGCGCCGCGTCCAGCTTGTCGAGCGGGCAATGGTCGCAGCGGCCGCCGTCGTCGGGAGCGTCGGGGCAGAGGCCTTGGTCGCAGAGTTCCTCGCGACGCAGCGCCCAATGAATCAGGAATCGCAGGGAGGGTTTTTCGGGCCACTCCCCTGCGGTCAGTTTGGGCCCGAAGACTCCTCGAAGGCGCCGTCCAACGTGTCGATAGCAGCTTTCACGGCCACAGCCTGGTGGATGATCGGTGCGTCGCCCGCATAGCCTTCCGTGGACTCAACCAGCTTCTTGTAGAGCGCTGCCGCCGGCGCGAGATTGATGACCAACTCCTGGCGGTTGTAGGGCAGGTCGAGCACGCGAGCGAAGCCGCGGCGGTATTCAAAGACGTCCTTGGCCGAAGGCATCTTCAGGGTGTGCGCCACCGTGCTGCCTAGGACACGCATCGTCACACGGAAGCCATCACCCACCTGGACCACGTCGTCGACATCGGCTTGGCTCAGTTGCTCGATGATGCGGCTCGCCTCGAAGGCGTCCACCTCGGGCGCGTTGTCCTCCGGCACTCGGATCCTCGCGAGCAACGCGGCGTCGGTTTCTGCGGAATCCGGGATCGTCGTTTCGGAGACGCCGCGCCCCAGTTGTTTCACGATGACCTTGCGCTTCTTCTGGCGGTCGATCCACTCGTCATCGGTCGGGAACCGCACGCGAACCGGCTTCACGCCTTCGGGCGTGCGCAGATGGATGGTGATGGGTTGCTTTGCATCAAACATGAGAGTCCTCTCTACTGGCAGATCCCGTCGACACCACACTTGGCCACGGCCGAAACGACGCCGTTGGTCTCATCCCACATCGGCAGGCACTCGACCGACACCGTGACGATGCCGTCCGTCTCGCCGACTTCGGCGGTCGCGAAGGAGACTTTGTGCCAGGTGAGTTCGAGTGAGTTGTTCGAGTCGTAGGCAAGCGCGATCACCGCCGTGCCAGCCGTCTGCTGCCGCAGCTTGGTGAGTTCGGTCGAGCCGTTCTCGAAGCGCGCCACGAAGCGCAGCGCGCCCTGGCGGTTGCCGAATTCGAGCCGGCCACGGATGGCCCCGCTCGCGCCATCGCCGGGCGTCTGGAAGCCGGAGCCGGGGAAGAAGCCGCCGTCCAGGCGGACATTGTTCTTCCAGGAGGTTTCGAGCGATACGATGTTCTTGTTCGAGACGTAGTTGACGCCGTTGATCGTGAGCGCGAGCGACGCCGATGGCAAGAGCTTCTCAACCGTCGCCGCCGGCATCGTGATGCCCGAGGGCTCGATGTACTTACCCGATCCCACAAACTCGACGGTGATCTTCGAGTTGGCGCGGCCCGGTCCCGAGCCGATCGAGATGGTCCAGCCTTCGACCACGCAGCCCACGGCCATCCGGTCGACGACCACGCCCGCGCCCGGACGGATCTGTTCGACGAAGCTGAAGTAAGGCAGCTCGGCCGCGTCGCCCGAGGCCGGAAACAACGGCGTGCAGGTGTAGGTGAAGTTCGGCGCCGTGCCCGATTTGACCACCTTGCCCAAGCCGTAGGCCATGGCCCACGCGGCGATCTCCGCTCCGAGGTATTTCTCTAGCGTCCCGTTCACGTCCCAGGACGCCTGGAACGACTGCGTGGCGAACTCGTGGCCCTTGCCGAATTCCTCGGCGTCGTTTTCGGTCGAGAGCTTCGGATTGGCGAGCGCGGCGTTCAGCTTCCGCAACTGCCACATCTGGACCGCAGTGTTGGCGGTCGCAATGTCTGCCTGCTTCTGCTTACCGAAGCAGATCTGGATTTCCTGCATCCGCGCGACGGACATCAGGCGTTACCTCCTTTTCCGTGACCTGCCGCCAACCGCGCACCATCCTCGGCACGAGTTCGGCCGGCGTAGCTTCCACCTCTTCCACCTCGCCGTCTGGCGAGCGCATAATGACGGTCTCAGTCATCTCCCATCTCCGTGAAACTCAGCGGCACTTCGAAATAGTCGAGCCCCTCGGCGTCGGTCTGCCGGTGGATCTGTGGCAGGTCCATGGGGTAGCAAGAAGGATGCACCGTCGCATTGAGCATTGGCACGCCAGCCGACGTTGGGACACCTTTCGTGATCAGCCGGAACAAACGGGAGTAGGCGGTCGGCGGATCGCCGTCGAAAGTCTCGCGCGCCCGCAGAAAGAGCGTGACCTGGTGCCGCCAGACGTCCACGCCGCCGAAGCTCCCTGGGCTCGTTCCTTGCCAGGCGGCCATGATGCCCGGCGCGGGCATCTCGTGGATTGCCGCCGCAAGGCTTGCGCGCTTCGGGTACTGATCGTGATAGGCGAAGATCCGCTGCTCATCGCCCTCCATTTCGGCGACCAGTTCGGGGATGTTGCGCAGCAAGGCGACCAGGTTGTCGACCAGTTCCGCCGGGTTGATCATCGTTGCCTGCCTCCGAGCGACTTCTCGAGGAGGAGCCTGGGCTTCATCGCCTCGAGCATTTTCCGTGCAGCCTCGACGACCGCCGCCTTATTCTTGGGCGAGAACACCATCCAGGCCTCGCGCTTCTGGTTGGCCCAGGCCTTGATGCGGTCCTTGCGGGTTGAAAGGCTGGCCTTGGCCCGGCTCTCGCTCACCGTGCGCACCTGGAAGTTGCGCAGCAGGTCGCCGGTGAACGTCAGGTTGCGCCGGTTGCCCTTGCCCTTCCGGGTCTTCCAGATCGCGTAGCGTTTGGTAAGTGGTTTGGCGGGCGCGTCCGTAGGGCCATGCGCCGCCGCCAGCCGCGCCTTCACCGCCGCGACGCCCGCGCTGCCCAGTTCGTACATCTGCCGCTGGCGGAAGTTGAGCAGATCGAGCCGCAGTTGCTTCTTCTGGTAAACGCGGACGCTCGGCATGCATCGTCCCCACGGACTTCCGCGCAATTGACCGGAAGTCTCAACGACCCGCGAGCCACCTCAGGACAATTGTCCTGAAGTGGGTTGTCGCGGCGGCTCCCGCCGGGTTGACTTGTGAAAGATCTTCCACAAGTCAGCCGCTCTTGCGGAGCTTGAGCACGGCGGCGCCTTCCGGGTCGGCCTCGATGTCGAAGACCTTGTAGCGCACGCCGCCGATTTCGACTTCATCCCCGCGCACGGGCGAGCCGGGCAGATCGGCCAGCCGCACGAACAGCACCGCATAGACGCCCGGCGAGGCGCCTTCGGCCTCCCGCGCCGGCTGGAACACCGCGCGGACCGGGACCTCGCCGCCAGCCTCCGGCAAGTAAAGGACCTCGCGCCCAAACGTCTTGACGACCGCCGCGTCGAGGTCTTTCACTGCCTCGTGCCAACTGCTCATGGTCAGGATTTCGTCCCCTTGACCAGCACCTCGGGCCGCAGGCAGATCGGCAGCGGATTCTGCTGCGTGTGCAGATCCGTGCCCCGGCCAAACTTGCGCGGCTCCTGCTTGGCATACAGCGGCAGCCCCAGCGTGTTGGCCGTCTCGTTGAAGTCGGCCGGCGCGAAGAACGTCCGGAAGGTGTTGGCCGTGCCCAGTGGGAAGAAGTGCGCCTCGTCGTCGGCAATAAACTTCCGCACGTTGCCCGAGGCGTCGGTCGCCTGGCCGCGATACTCTTCAAACGTCACGCCGCCGAAGGTGAAGCCCGTGCGGTAGTCGTTGCCAAGCTGCTGGTTGCGCTGGTAGTACTGGAAGGCTTCCTTCACCTTCGAGTGCGTCGTCAGGGCGTCGTAGAAGCCCGAGGAGCACAGGCACAGAATGCCCGTCATGAACTCGCCCTTGAGATTGTCCTCGATGTGGCGCTTCACTTCGAGCACCTTCAGAAGCACCTCGGTCGAAGCCGTGCCCAGCGCAAAGTTCACCGTTTTCGGCGTGATGCCAAACTCGTCGTAGAGGTTGTAGAGCGTCGAGCCGTCGGCATCCAGGATCACGCCCTTGAGCGCCCCCATGCGCAGATGCTCGAGCGTGATGGCGTGCTTGTTGCGCATGTTCTGGAGCTTCAGGGCCAGCAGATCGGCCAGCGCCTCGGTCTCCGACTCCGAGCCGAAGGCGCGGATGCCCTGGACTTCCTCGGGCAGCACGGCGTCGTCGTGCGGGATGTGCGGGATGACGAACGAGCGCACCTTGCGCTTCGCCTGCGTGCCCACGGTGCCCGGCGCACCGACCGGTTGCGTGGGCAGTAGATTCAGCACGCCGCTCATCTCTTCGATGATGATCGTGCGCGTCCGGACACCCGTGGCCGGCATCAGATTCAATTGCTCGAGCCGCCCGTAGGTGTTGGGGATCTTGTTGATGGCCGCCGTGAGCGCGACCATGTTGAAGGCATCGGTGGCGAATGGATTGAGCATCGGCATGGCTTACGCTCCCTCCCGGACGAGAATGCCCAGGGTTTTGAGTTGGCTGATGGCGGCGGCCTTCTGCGGCGAGGTGATCGACGCAGGCCAAGTCAGGCCCTTGTCTGAGCAGATGGCATGGCGGGCAACGATCACGCCCGGCTTGTCGCCGGCGGTTGCGTCGACGGCGTTCAGCAGAACTCCGGCTGCGTTCTCGGAGCCGTCGTTTGCGGCCGGCGCCAATTGCGTCACCTTGCTGCTGGCGGTGATCACCCCGATGACCGTGCCGGTCGCCAGATTCTGGCCGCTGGCGACGGTGACCTCGTCGCGGCTGTAGAGATTGTCCTCTTCAAACTTGAGCCAATCGCCCAAGTAGTTCGATTCGTTTTGGACGGGCATCGCTTACTTTGCTCCTTTCGCTCCGGCCAAGGCCAGGCAAGCCTTGACGACCGGGTTTTCGTCGAGATTCTGCTTGGCCGCAGTGCTGGCTTCCGGCAGCACGTGGGACCGGATCTCTTCGCTGTCGGCCTCGGCCCGCAGCGCGAGCAGTTCCTTGCGGACCTCGGCTGCCGAGAGACGGCGGGTGATGTAATCGCTGGCGAGCGCCGTCCGGCCGGCGATGGTGCACAGAGTGACGATCTCGGCGGCCTCGGCGTAGCCCTGCTGGCGGGCTTCGGCCTCGATTGCGGCCAGATCGGCAATGGGCGGACTCGCGGCCGCCTGGGTGGTTTCAGACACTGGGGTGCCTCCTTTCGTGAACTTGGGTTTGGACAAAGACTCAGTCATTGCGGCAAGGGCGTCGCGGAACGTGCCCACGCGGTCGGCGAAGCCACGGGCAACGCCATCCTCGCCGTAGAGGATGCCGGCTTCGGTCGAGCGCACATCGTCGGCGCTCAGGCTTCGGCGGCGCGCGACGGCATCGACAAACATGCCGTAGAGCCGGTTGACTTCAGCCACAAGCACGTCGCGGGCTTCCGTCGACAGCGGCTCGTGGGGATTGAAGTCGTTCTTGCGTTCGCCGGCAAAGATCGTCGTGTAGCGCAGGCCGTTGGCTGCGTCGAAGCCGCTCTGGTCGAGGTGAATCGCAATGATGCCCACCGAGCCGACTCCGCCCGTACGGGTGACCCAGATGCGGTCCGTTGCGGAAGCGAGCAGGTAGCCCGCGCTCAAGGCCCAGTCGTCGACCGAGGCCCACACGGGTTTCATGCGCGCGGCCTCCTCGATCAGGCTGGCCACGTCCCAGGCGCCGTTGGCCTCGCCGCCGTAGCTGTCGAGGCGCAAGAGAATCCCTCGGACCTGCGGGTCGGTGGCGGCGTCGAGGATTTCGTTGCCGAGTTGCTCATACGAGGTGAGCCCCGACTGCGCCTCCATTCCCGAGGCGCGATTGACGAGGCTTCCGGAGACTTCAATCACGGCGACGCCGGCGTCCGTCACAGCGTACGGCTTGCGGGAACGCTGTTCACTGAACAACGCCGCTTCGACCGCGGGCGGCTCCAGCCCCAAGCGCGGCGCGAACACGGCCAGGATGGCCGCCAGCTTCTTCGAGTCGATCATCAGCGGCGTGTGGAACACGCGCGAAGCAATGTGCGGGAGATTCGTCATGGGGTCTCGTTCACAGCGGCCGGCTCCGCAACCCGCTGCCCGTTGCTCGTGGTCTTGCGCGGATCGGAATCAAACGTAAGGCCAAGCGAATCGGCGCGGGCGTTGTCGGCCGCCATCTGCCGGTCAACGTCCTCCTCGTCGTAGCCCATCTCGTTGATGACGGCGCTGCGTGGCTTGAAGCCCGCGCGCACGGCTGTGACCTCGGCGTTCATGTCCTTGAGCGGATCGACCCAGGCCCACGACGGAGGGCGCCACTCGACATCGAGGTAGGCTTCAGGCGCGCGGGCGTAGTCACGCGCATCGATCGCGCCGCTGAGCGCCGCCGCCTCGATCCAGGCCCGCCACACCGGGCGGCAGAACTGAAACACCATCACCTGGTGCTGGAACTGCTCGCAGCGGCGCCGGAACTCGAGCAACCCCGCGCGGATCGAGGAGTAGTTGACGCGCTCGAGATCCCCGGTGAGCTGCTCATAGGTGATGCCGAGGCCCGCGGCGATCGCTCGCAACTGCACCCGCATGAACTCCGTGTACATGCCGCCGACGTCGCCCGGCTCGGTGAACTTCACGTCCTCACCGGGCAGCAGCTTCACCATTGAGCCAGGCTCGATGCCGGCCAGCGGCGCGCCGCTTGAGTCCGTCTCACCCTCGCCCGGCTTCGCGCCGATCACCGGATCCTCGGGGTTGTTCTCGGTAATGAAGGCGGCAAACATGGCGGCCAGCTTCTTGCGCACGAGTTCGGCGTCGTCATACTGGTCGAGTTCATGGAGCTTCACCAGCACCTGCGTGAGCCACGGCTGGCCGCGATGCTGCCCGGGCCGCAGCGGCTTGTAGATGTGCAGCACCGAGTCGGCCGGCACGCGCGTCGTCTCGCCGGCGTTGAAGAACATGAGCTTCTCGCCTGGGTGCTCGCGGTAGAGGTGATAGGCCACGCGGCGGCCGATTTTGTCGAACTCGATTCCCGCGCGGATGACGTTTCCATTCGGAGGATTCTCGTTCTTCGTGGTCGGCAGGTGCTCGGCTTCGAGCAATTGGAGCTGAAGCGGCACCGTCAGCCCGTCCTCGGACCGGCGGTCGCGCAACCGCACCAGGCACTCGCCGCCCTCGATCGTCGAGCGGCAGACCAGCGCCTGAAGTCCGTAGAAGTCCGTCAGTCCCGCGGCGTCGGCCTCGTCGGTCCACCGGAGCCAGAGTTCCTGAAGCCGCCGCTTCACCGCCGGATCCGGATGTTTCGATTGCGGCTTGATGCCCGTGCCGACGGCGTTGCCGACGAAGCTTTCGACCGCGTTGCTCGCCCAGGCATTGCGGCGGACCATGTCGCGCGAGCGCGCGCGTAGCGCATCGCCGCCTCCGGCCACCAGGGCGTTGATGCCTTCGTTTGTTGGGCTCCACCCCAGCGTGCGGCGCGTGTTGGCGGCGGCCTCGTAACCCGAGAGCGTCCGCAGCGGCGCCCCGAATGCCGCCCGCATGAGATTCCGCCAGTAGCCCATCAGAAACCTTTGCTCGTGTAGGTCCGGATCACGCGCGAGCGGGGCCGATCTGGATCCGCCGCCGCCATCGCGGCTTTCACTTCGGCGATCGCCTTTTTGAGTTCATCCACGCTGCGGTACTCGAGGCTTCGGCCTTCAAACGTCACGCGCAACGTGCCGCTGGCCAGCGCCGCCTCCAGGGCTTCGAGTTGGGTCTGCGAGTAGGCCATGGGTCAACGAGTCATCGCTTCATCCAGTTCGATCTCACGGTCACGCGGCGCACGGGGCGCGGCTGAGGTGGCGCCGGTGACTCCGGTTGCGCCACGGACGCGGGCAAGAGCTGATCGAGTTCCCGCCAGTGCCTCTCGGTGAAACGATCAATTCCGTAGATCGAGGCCGCCGCACGCGCATACACCCGGCAGTCCAGCGCTTCATTGCGCCGGTTGGGCGCGACCACCCAGTGGCCTTTGACCAGGCTCTCCGCGGTCAACTGCCGGAAGTACTCCTCCTCGTAGCGCGGGAAGTGGCAATAGCCCGCCGGGAACGGCTCGCCGCTTTCCTTCGTCGGCGGCACGAGACGCAGGCGGCTGTAGAGTTCCGACTTCGCCACCGGCGTCCCGAGCGTCCACAGCCGCGTGCCGCGCCGACGGCTTGAGTCCACCGGTGAGGCATTCAGGATCAGCCGGTCCGTCCGCGCCGTGCCTTTCACCGCCACGGCCGTCCTGGGATGCGCGGCCCGCGCCCCGGCCGGCCCCCAGGAGGCCTGCGGGTGCCCTCGCACCCAGTCATAGGTGATGCGCGGGTTGAAGCCCGAGTCGACGCACAGCACACGGATCGGCAGCCGCATGCCGCTCGCGTGCGGGAACTCTTCCTCAAGCAGAGCGTCGAGCTGCCGCCAGACATCAGCCCGTGCCGTGTCGCCCACGAGCACGCGGTAGTCGACCGACCAGGACTCCTTCCCTCGCCCCCAGGCCACGACTTCGACTTCGATCCGGTCCCGCTGCACATCAGCGCCGCCCGTGAGAAACAGCCCGCCCCGCGGGACCGTGCCGATCGGATAATCCTCACGGCGGTCGTAGAGTGGCTGCCAGTCGGGCGCGTCGCCGCGCTCCTGCCAGGATTCGCCCAGCACCAGGTTGACGAACGACTTCAACCGCTCGACATCCTTCTGCGCCTTCTCCCAGTCATCTGCTGCGCGCTCCCAGGAGTACCAACCCACCGGACTGTAGAGGCTCGACAGGTGGTAGCCGCGCGTGCGCCCATCGCCCGCGGCCTCCGGCCGCCACTCGCCGCGCGCGAGCATCCCGTTCTTCTGATGATTGAAGATGGCCTGCTCACACGCGATGCAGTAGTAGGCTGCTTTGCGCGGCTCACCCTTCGGCCAGCGCAGCCGCTCGAACTTGAGCACCTGAAACTCGCCGCAGTGCGGGCACGGCACCCAGTAGCGTCGCTGGTCGCTTTCGGCGAACGCCGCCTCGATTCGGCTCAAGCCCGTGATGAGCGGCGTCGAGCACATGAACACCTTGCGGCGCGAGAACGTCCGTGTCCGCGCGAAGGCCAGGTTGATCGGGTCGCCCTCGCCATCGACGTCGCCCGGATAGGCGTCGATCTCATCCAGGAACAGATACCGCACCGCCATCGAGCGCAGCCCCACGGCGCTGTTGGCCCCGGTCATCACCAGCACGCCGCCAGGAAACTCCTTCGAGAGAACCGTGTTGCCCGAGTCGCGCGAGCGCGGGCTCTTCACGAGTTCCCGCAGCACATCGCTCTCTTCGATCAGCGGATCGATGCGCTGCTTCGAGTTCCGCTTGGCCAGCTCGACCGTGGGCTGCACCACCATCATCGGCCCGGGCGACTTGTGGATCACGTAGCCGACCCAGTTGTTGCCGCACTCGGTGCCGCCGATCTGACTGCCCTTCATGAAGACCACGCGTTCCGCCGGCGATGCCGGCGAGAGCGAGTCCATGATCTCGCGGAGGTACGGCGTGCGCTCGGTGCGCCACGGGCCCGGCTCGGCCGCTGCTTTGCCGGAGAGCTTCCGGTAGCGGTCGGCCCATTCGGAGACTGTCAGCACCGGATCTGGCCGGAGCCCGGCCCGGAAGGCCTCGCTGTAGACTTCAGCCGCTGTTTGCACCAGACAGTTCCTCAAGCGCCTTGCGGATCTCGGCGCTCAACAGGTGATGGACCCGGTCGGCGTCCGTCTCCGCGGCGAGCGTCGCCGCCAGACGGTCGGGGATGTTCAGCAGGTTGTCCCGGACCGTCCGGCCGTTGGTGAAGGCCGCCACCTGCACCTCGTCGCGGCTTACGAGCTTCGCCGTGCGCTCCTCGAACTCGATCTTGGCCAGCCGCGCCAGGTAGCTCTCGCGGATCGCCCGCGCGCGGAAGTAATCCAGGCCTCCGGCGGGCGCCTCGGCCGGCTGCGGCGGCGCCGTGGGCGGAACCATTTTCGCCCGCCGCTGCCCGGGCCGCGTCTTCGCCGTCCATTCGGCATCGGCGCGCTCGCTGTCGATCAGGCCGTCGGAGTTGGGCGCAATGCGGCCGGAATGGATCGCCTTTTGCACCGCCGCCAGGCTCACGCCGCGATGCTTGGCGTAGGCGCGGAGGCTCATTAGCGGCATCGAACTTTTTCCCGCCCCGATCGCGGAATTCGCTTGCTTCTTCGCGGAAGGGAAGCGATGAATGGAGTCGCGATGAGGAACACCCAAACGCAATCGACCCCGCAAACCGCAGCCGGCTGCTACGCCGCGCGGTACGCCGAAGCCCAGAATCTGCTCGCCCGCATCGCCGTGCGGCTCGAAGAGCACAAGACGCGGCAGGCCGCGCGGAGCGCCGACTGGGGCTACGCCGGCGACCTCGGCCGCATCGCCGAGCAGCTCGCCTCCATACTGGCCGGCCTGGGCGATCCGAGCGCGGCCGGCGCCAGGGGCCTCGAGTACTGACCCGCAAGGAGACTCACCATGACCGCAACACCTTACGTCGAATGCTCGCTGTGCGACGAGGCCAAGCCGATCCACCGCGAGCTTGTGCTGACCAACCGCGAGGGATTGCTCCTCGACAAGGTTCAGTTCTGCCGCGACTGCTGGAACGACATCCGGCAGTCGGTCGAGGACGCCAGCGGCCTTATCGACCGCCGCCAGGAGGACTGACCACGATGGCCATCACCCGCGAAAAACTGATCGCCTGGGCCACCCGCAACGGCTGGAGGCTCGACCGCTGGGGCCACCTCAAGAAGGAGTTCCCGAACGGCACGCACCGCATCAAGCTGAGCCGGATCGCGGCGCGCCATGAGATCTCGACGCCGCATGGCTGGGTGCGCCTGGCCAGCGGCTATCTGAAACACCTCGCCATCACCGCCGACGGCAAGCTCGGCGGCATGACCCGATAGAAAGGAACACTCACATGACGACGTTTGCCATCGACAGCGACAACACGATCACCGCCTACCTGGCCGGGGAGGCGATCCCGGAGGACCACGCTCGGTTCTCGAGCGAGAAGGAGCTTGCGAAGCTCGCCGCCCAGTGGCCGGCCGACCGCCTGGTCGAGATCTGGAACGGCTTCGCCGGCGTGCCACCCTTCGGGGAGCTGAAGCCGGTGAAGAAGTTCACCGACCGCAAGACCGCCGTCGCGCGGATCTGGCGCGCCATCCAGGCCCTCGCGCCCGCGGCCGCGCCCCAGGCCGCCAAGGGCGCGCCGAAGCAGGCCAAAGCCACCAAACAGGCCCGCCCCAGTGACGAGGCGAAACCCGCGCGCGAGGGCTCGAAGAAGGCCATCGTCCTCGAACTCCTGCGCCGCCCCGAGGGCGCCACGCTCGCCGACATCATGTCCGCCACCGGCTGGCAGGCTCACAGCGTCCGCGGCTTCCTGTCCGGCGCTCTCGGCAAGAAGATGGGGCTCGCGGTCGAGTCCGCGAAATCGGCCAGCGGCGGCCGCGTCTATCGGATCGTTCAGGAGCGCTGACATGGGCAGCGTGACTCGCTCCATCGATTGGCTCCTCGTCGTCGCCGAGGCCGAGGACGGCGGCTACGAGCCGGTGGCGCTGGCCGCGACGCCGCTCGAAGCCGGAGAGCTGGCGCGCGCGGACTTCGCCCGCCGCCTGCGCCGGCTCGAGCGGGACGAGGAGGCCGGCCTCTGCCCGCATCTGTACCGCATCTGGGCCCGCCGCCAAGGCCGGTACGAGCCCGCGGGCGAGATCCTGCTCTGACCCTGGCCTCCACCCTGCCGCCGGTCAGTCGCCGGCGGCTTCTCTCTTCCGCCGTTCAATCCCCTCGATCCGTTCTTCCAGCAGCGCGTTGTGCAACTCGCATTCGGAGCGCCGGATGTAGAGGCCGTTCAGGCGCAGGATGATGCGGTTCTCCATCTCGGCCAGTTCCTTGCGCACCTCGGCCAGCAGCGCCCGGTTCTGGAGGCTCACGTAGGTGGCGATCAAACCGGAGACCAACCCGATGGCTGGCACGATGGCCGTCAGGAGCCGTTCATCCACTGCTCACGCTCCCGGTGCAGGATCCGCAACTCCTGCGCCCAATCGTGCAGGGCCAGGCACAGGCCGGCGACTTCGGGATGGCCCGCGCGCAGCAGCGCCTCGGCTTCGGCCATCTCCCGTTCGCAGCGTGCGACCTCACGCCGCCACTGCTCCTCGCTCCAGGGCGATCTCTGCGAAGCCTCGTCCGCCGGAGGCGAGCACGGCGCGCTTGCCGGAGAACTCTTCAAAGCGGCGGATGACGACATCACAGTACTTTGGCTCCAGTTCGATCAGCCGCGCCTGGCGACCGGTCTTTTCGCAAGCGATCAGTGTTGAGCCTGACCCAGCGAAGGGATCGAGCACCGTGTCGCGGCT